>Ga0163154_10001761_pt1 | contig 33019 bp, 35 predicted proteins | sample OliLakLV19MP9P1_FD_148649 | JGI IMG/M metagenome (GOLD analysis project Ga0163154, IMG submission 148649) | Freshwater microbial mat bacterial communities from Lake Vanda, McMurdo Dry Valleys, Antarctica - Oligotrophic Lake LV.19.MP9.P1 | ecosystem: Environmental > Aquatic > Freshwater > Lake >... | reverse complement strand
AGGCGCAGAGGTCGATCTGTCCACGAGCGTAACTTTCCCGCAAGCTGCGGGTAGGAAGGCCAAAGCCTTCATGCTGGGTATCTATGCTCACGTATGGGCATGCTGTAAATAGCTATGTCACCCCTCCAAATGACAAACAAATTCATTCCAAAATATCTTTTACAATGCGAGAAAGCATCCTGGCGTCATACAATCCATCGTACTTTTTCTTGAACCAACCCATGATCATAGCGACAGTATTCAATCCCTGTTCGAGAACGAAAGAGATTTCATTACGAACCTCATCCTCTGTCATTTGAGTGGGAAGGTATGTCATCAACATCTTAAGTTCAGCCTTCAATTGGTTACTTTGGTCATCCGTAATATTCGGAACAACCAAAGTGAAATCAATGTTATGAATGAACTTTTTGATTGTTGAAATAACAGAAGCATCATCTGGTTCTTTTTGAACCCTACATGCCTCACCAATTAATGTCCCAAGTAAATCCTTGGTAAATTGATCCTTGATCTTAAAAGCCGCCATTCGGTCGGCTCTAATTTTCTCGATTAACATATTACCCCTTTGGAATTATACCTACGTATGGCGCCCAATACAAGATTCGAACTTGTGACCTGTTGATTCGTAGTCAACTGCGCTATCCGCTACGCTAATTGGGCTTGTTTGGTGCCGACGAAAGGACTTGAACCCTCAACCGTCAAATTACAAATTTGCTGCACTGCCAAATTGTGCTACATCGGCGTTTGTGTTGGAGGAAACGGTAGGATTTGAACCTACGGAGGACTTTCGCCCCCGACAGTTTTCAAGACTGTAGCCATAAACCACTCGACCACGTCTCCATATTTAAAAACCCCGAGGACCTGATCCTGTATGAGGAGAGTCCTCGGGGTTGGGTGGTGGTGCCATACACACCTATTATGATCCATTTTCACGAATCATATTGCATAATTAGTATCCCAATACCTTTTTTTCTAGAAAAATTGGAATTGTTAAATTGTATCTTTTAGCTAAAGACCTTAGTCTTTGCGGACGACGTGATGGTTTTACCGAATCATTGATCAAAACAAACTTTAGTAAAACATTCCCACAGATACGATTAAGTTTGTTAATTTCGATAACTTTATAAGTAAATTGTTTTTTCATTCCGTCGGGCTTCTTTAGCCAACTCTTGTCACGAGTTAACATACTACCAAGGACGCACACATTCCCAAATTCGTCGCCCAATCTGGTTTTGCAAATTTTTGATGAATCTGTGTATAGAAAAAACTTTGCAGCATGATTGAAAACTTGTTGTAAATTCTTAAAATTCTCAAATTTCATTGTTGACCTCCCTGGTCTTGGCTTGGTGATTTCAGTATAATCAGCGTTGGGGTTGGCGTCAGATAAAATTTATCATCTGCCATTTTTCTTTTCCTCGTTAAAGCCACATTTGTTCTTTGCGTCTCCGTTACTACTCTCTGCTAGAATGAAAAGTAAAGAACAAACGGCATGAGCTAAATGCTCTTGTTTGCTCTCTTGATCAACAGATTCGCCCCTCAAATAAGCTCCCATGTGTCGATAAGCAGCGTTAAGGTATCTCTTAGTACGGTCATTGACCTTATTCCAATTGAACTCTTCATACTTTTCACTGCCATACATCAAAACCCGAATAACTTTCTCAATTGCATTCATTGGCAACAAAGTGTATTCAAGTTTGTTTGTATCGAATTTTATACCATCCGCAGATTTGATTGCCGAGGCAGCAGGTATGTGGGGCGCAGTCCGCACAAGCGGCGCACCAAACTCGTCTCCGGTCACTTCAACACGTATTTGACGCCCATAACTACAACCCAATTTAAAGCACGAGGGTCAACGAGACGTAAATTATGTTTCTCTCCACTCTCGATTTCCATATCAGTGAATGCAAAACGTCCATTCACATCGATACGACTCTTGTGATAACCAACCAAGGTTCTTTCTTCACCCTTTGTCAAATTAGATAAAGATTCCTTGACCTTCGCCTTGAAGACCGATTCTGATAAAATTTTTCCACCCTTATTTGGATAAAGGTCGAGAATCTTGGCCTCAAGTGCCTTTTCGTCAATTTTCTTGTTGAAATTGACGGTCATAACGATAAAGGGATTATCAACAATCAACTGTGCCATTTCGGTTGCGGTAATCTTCTTTATTTCGTTCTCGATATCGGAAAATTCAAATTCATTCTCGATAACGTCATTGGTAACATGCCACGTATAACCAGCTTCATTCCTCAATTCAACCCGACTTGAGTCAAGGTTTGTTACTGTTCCAAAAGAATGACGTGAAAACTTACTACCCTTCTTGATCTTACTAACTTTCATTTTTTTCTCCATTCTTGGACGTTTGTCGACAAACAATTCAAGACGTTTCTTTTCTTCGCTTAAAATTTCAAACGGATACATGCCCATTCCCATTTTTTAAACCCTATACCCTATTGTAATCGTCTTCATAACGAATGATATCCTCTTCGTCAAAGGAATTGCCGGTCTGAACTTCTATGAATACGAGTTGTATTCTACCATCATTAGCGACGCGATGCTTGGTTTGCGCTTCAACCCAAACACACTCATCCTCGTTAACGTTCCACGTTACATCGCCCATGGTTACGGTAGCAACGCCATATATAACGGTCCACGTTTCAGACCTCTCTTCGTGAGACTGTAAAGATAGTCTGTGACCCGGATTTACAGTGATTTCTTTGATTTTATAGCTAGCGCTATCTACGAGGACTTTGTACGACCCCCAAGGTCTCTTTATTATTTCGCCCATTTGTTCCTCATTGCGACTCTACGAAAGAATTCAGGGTCTGTGCCCCAATCTTCCGAAGTTACATCCATTATTGCGCCTGCCATGTTCTCAGAATAGACAGGCGCAATAATGTCGTCAATTATAAAATATCGCAGGCGCCCGATTGACAGGCCAGCTCTTGACTGCCCTTGGTTGTGTCCTCGTATTCAATGAATTGACTCCAATTCAAATTTGGGAATTCATTGGCCAACACTTCGTATTGAGTTGCTGAAATTTGTTGATATGGAGCTTGTTTATATGTGTGTTCAGAATGAGGAAGGAACGAAACGCCACACAATTCATCGAAATGTTTATAAACCCACGCACCAACCTCCATCCACTCATGTTCTTTTACATATACTGTAATTGAAATATTATGTTCTGCCCAATGCCTTCTGTATGTCAAGTACATGCGCAATTGATCAATTGCGCTCACGTTGTCAGTAAAGTCTGTATCTGGAGGTGATTTCATTGGAAAACTGAATACGTATGTGCTTCCTGGCTTGGTTACATCGTCCTCCACAGGAACACCTTGAATCATTAAAAATGTTGCCAAGGGGTCTTTTTTATCCGAACGCACTGTTCTAATATAATACTCCGAGAATCTTGGATGAATACCCGAAGCTGAATTGACCAATTGCGAAACTGTTCCAGAAGGTTTTACCGTTGTAATTGCTGCCGAAACATTAATTCCAAGCTTTCCTGCCCATTCTTTATTAGTTTTAATCGCAACTTGTTTCAATTCTTCGAGCCAAATTTCAAGTTTTCCGTCATCCCATTCTTTACCAGACATTACGAAATGGTCCATAATTCCAGTCAAAGAAACGCCCAAAAGCCTTTCTTCTTCGGCGTTTTTCTTCCAAATGGAACGAACATAGCGGAAGTTGGTTAAAGTGCTCTGGAACGTGCCTAGAATCGTCGCTAAGCGCACCTTCTCCTTTAAGGAGTCCAGGGTGTCGTCGTAACGGACAACCGCCTCAGATAAATTACACAAGCCAAACATGCGCAGGAGGATTTCTGCACAAGGATTCGTTCCAAAGTCATGATTGACATCTCGCCTTCCATTTTCTCCCGCTTTTTTCTTCGCCGCAACTCTATTGAATATCCCACGTTCTCCGGACTTAGAATTGTACAACGACAACCATTCTTTCATAAAAATGCCAATATCCGGCTTTTCAGTGTAAGCTGCTGAATTATTTGCCAGAGCGCGTTGTCCTTGATTTTCCCACCACTGCCCTGTCTTTGCGTCCCTCATTCTTTCGTCAGAAAGATTAGAAAGTGAAATTAATGCCGACCTTCTGACACCACCAACGACCACGCACTCTGCGATTTTACAAACAAGGTCGTGACATTCAATTGATGTCAATTGACGACCGGCAGCCTTTTTGAATGTCGCCACAAAAAAGGTAAATACATCATTCAATGGACCTGGGCCAGACGAACGACCCCCGAAAGTCTTCAATTTAACCCCAGCGGCACGTAAACCAGTCAAATCCCAATTTGGGATCTTTCCGGCATATAAAAGTGAGATCAATTCGCGCAATCCAGTGCACCAACCAATTTTGGAATCTCTAACCTTGACTGTCGAGTCTGAAAGGAAGAATTCCTCCGCAACAATGGGCAATTTCTTGACTTCTTGTCTTTCGACGGAGAAACCAACACCAGTTCCACACATTAAAATGTACATTACCTCATCAAAACAACGTGCATCGTTGATTGCTAGATAAGAACAATTATAAGCTGCCATTTCGTCCCTTTCGAGGGCTTTTCCGGCAGTCATTAGACTTCTCATTGATGGCATTACCTCATGTTGGTAAATTGCTTTTTTCATTTCATCGTACGGAAATAGATCAGGGTATTTGTTTATCCAAAACGAACAAAGTCGTTCGACCGTCTCTTCCCACGTTTCTCTGCGTCCCAAATCCTCACGATAGCGTGCATACCTCGACATTGCGATGTAATTTGAATATGCGGCCTCAATTTCTTTGGTTTTCTCTATCAAAATCATGTCTCTTCTCTCCTTGTGGTTAGTAACTAGCACCTCACTTTTTTCCGCGATTTTTCATAAATGCATCCAATGCGTTGGACATTGTTTGTGGCGTGTGCTCTTGTACGTCATCAACCGCCTCGAAAATCTCAAACTGTAGACGTTTAAAATCCTTCTTTTCTTTTAAAACAAACTGTGGACCGATTCTCGTCTTCAAACAAGACACGTTGTCAAATTTAGAAAAACCAATGACCAAATGACACGGATTGAATCGTTTAAACATACCTTCGAAATGTTTTGGCGTAATGACTGGCGCCTCTGCTCCTTCGCGATTAGTTTGTGCGGCGGTCAACATCCTATAATTGTAGCGTTCGGTAAGGGTTTTTAGTTCCGAATAAGCTTGAACACCTCCTATCATTCCATCGTCATTGTGCATCGCCTTTGATGGGGCACAAATGTCCATATAATCAACGCAAATCAAGTCAATAGGAAGGCCGCTGTCTTCCAGTTTCTTGACTTTATTAATCATTCTACGGGGAGTACTAACGCCATACTCTTCTTGAATGATTTTCAGTTTACCAGGGAGTAAATCTAGTCGTTCCCTGATAAATGACTTCGAATGCTCTAAGTTATCAATCAAATCTTCACGATTGATTTCAGTCAAGCAAACATCGAACATTTGTCCGATAATTGCTTCCTTCATTTCAAGTGTGAAGAAGACCACATTCAGTCCGGCTCTAAGATTTTGGACCGCAGTGTAAATCATGTGCGATGTTTTACCTTGACTTTGTGGCGCAACGTAAACAAAGACCTCTCCACGACCAATTCCACCACCAGCCCTCGCATCAATTGCCGGGAATCCTGTGGTAATTGGGTCGCGGTGGTCCTTTTCGTACCTTTTTTCGAAGTCCTCCTTGTAATCGTGTCCAAAGTTGTTGCTTGAACCCAACATTGCTGCTTTTGTGATGTTTTCCATGAAAGCATCAATTTGAGCGTCGAGCAAAAGCTCTCTGTTATCTTTGATAGAGGTAAAGAGCTTGTTAGAACGACAGAAGTCCAATGAGGTCTTCATGTAATACTCTGCATCTTCTACTTTTGGATTCTTTTTAATTGCATTCCAAAAAATCTCAATTTCATGCTTCTTTAGTGCGTCAATATCCTTAGGTAATTGATGCGAAAACAACAAATCAATGGTATCAAATGCTGGTTGACAACCGTAAATCTCCTTGTACTTGAAGATTTGTTCCACCATCTTCTGGTGATGATTCTCTGTGAAGTACGACAGTTCAATAACCTCTTGCATTTGAGATGCAAAGGCTCTGTCTTGAACAATTAACTTAACCAGATTTGATTCAAATGCTGGTCCAAACTTTTCAAAATCTTGTTTCCTAACTTCTGCCCCGTTTCTGCTCATTTTTGAGTCTCCCTTATCATATTTTTACAATGACGTACGATTTCTGTGAAGGCCACGCCAAAGATTCCATCCTCTTTCATGTCAGCAAGGAATTGGTCCATATTTATTTCCATTTTAAAGTTAGAAACTTGCTCATCAACCATCAGTTTAGCAACTGCCGGAACCATTGGCATGTAAAGTTGCATAATTTTGTAGTTATTCTTTACTTTATCAATATGTTCTAAAATTGCTTCGGCTGGAGGTAAACTTTTGCGCTCCTTTTTGTTCACCTTTTGAGTGAGTTTCAGTGCCTCGCACAAGCTTTCGAGCTTTTCAAAGGCAATTGCCTCGTCGCTGGCAAATTCGGGCAGCAACTTGGCTACCGTTGCCAGACCAACACGCGGAACGCCGTCCAAATTATCAGAATTATCACCCGCAATTGCCCTAGCTAGGGCCATGTTGACAGGGTGGATTCCATACTCACTCAGTGCGGCTTTGTGACTTACAAATTCCTTTGTTGTCGGACGATACAATAAAGTGCAATTATCCAGCAACTGAATGAAATCCTTGTCATTTGACACGATTATTTTCAGGTGTTCCTCGCACGAATAAAAATTGTTCATGTAAGCAATGAAATCGTCAGCTTCAACCCCGGGCTCGCACAATTGAAGTATAGGAAGGGAATTCAGAAGGCCAATGATTCGACCTTGTTGGTATAAACTTGAATTTTTCTCTTCCTCATCAGTCCTTTCAATGTCCAAAGCCCTATTCAATCGCAGTGGCTTTGGCGGTTTTCTTCCGTGTTTGTAATCTGGACGAATTTCTTGTCTTTTCTTCGAACCGCCCTTTCCGTCCCAAATAACTACGACTTTATGGGGTCTTGTATCCTTAATGCACTTTTGAAGTGAATAAAAGAAACCAATGATTGCACCAACGTGTTGCCCGTTTATGTTCAAACTAGGGTTAGCCGCATATGCTCTAAAAAACATATTGTTGGCATCTATCAAAAGAACTTTTTTCTTTTCAGACATTAGTCTCCTCCTTCTTTAATGTTTTTAGTATCGTCAATTTTGATGCTGTACTCACAATCACCTCTGAATATTGGTATATTTGGAATATCGAAAGAGTGGTTTATATAAACATCCAGAGTGCAAGTTTTACATTTGCCATTGCAACTCTTCCTTTTTTTGCAAATTGCACACCTTTCTGTACAATTTCCCGTACAATCGCAAACTGGCATTTAGTAATCTCCCAAATTAAAATCGCATGAAAGGAATTCGAAATAAAATTCCGCACAACAATCGCATCCACACTTAGTTCCATCACAAATTGCCGCACAACGAGAGGAGCAAATACATTTCTCGATAGAACGAGAAATGGACAATGATTGATCATTGTCCATTTCCTTTTCCACCTTTTCAGTGGTATTTTTCATCAATCTTCCTCGGCAACCCTCGGAATTTCCGCGGTCACACTTTGATAATTATAAACATATGCTTCGTCCAACGCCGCCATGATGAGTTTCTTTGCCTCAACATCCTTTAGCAATGTTTCCCAATCGTCAAGTTTAATGGGAATTTCAGCTCCATTTAAACGAAGAACCCAACGTGGTTGTTTCCAAAACAAAACCTTGCGTTCCTTAAGAGCATCCATCCACAATTCCTCATTGTGTAAATGGGGATGGTCACCTGACCAAGTGAATGCGATTGGAGCTTCACGACCCTCTGTTCCATGACGACTCTTTTTATGAATCACCTTGCCAGTTTTACCAATCTTCTCGCCACCCTCGTCCGAAATCGACTTGGCCTTTGAGTTGTTGACAAACAACCACAATCTATTGGAATAAGCATGCGCCATTCCCTTTCCGCCAGGAATGCGATAAGGTTCGTACATCAATTTGTACTTATCAGCACCAATGTTGTCTCTGATTTGATTTAAAACTAACAAGGTTGATTCCCTTTTCGCCAAGGGCACCAACAACTTTCTCAATCCCAACGTTGCCACTCGCGGAGCAATGGCGAATGTCGAACTTGGATCAAATCCACCGTCAGCCTCAGCCTTCGCTGGCGTTGCTGCGTAAGAATCCCAAACGAATAGGTATTTGTTATTTGTATTTACAAGCAATGATTCAATTGTTTCAAATACTTCTTCCATGAAATTGACTTCAACATATGTAAATCTTGCAAGAGTTTCTACGCCAATAAATTTGGTCAAGAAATCTGCTTCAACGCCTCCTGGCTCTGAACAGAAATACACAACATCATACCCCTTCAAAAGAGCATTCTTTGCGTAAGCAACGGCCAGAAATGATTTACCACCTCCCGGTTCTGCTGCTAATTCGATGATTCGTCCTACGGGAATTCCAGCAACCATTCCATCGCACATGATCGAATCGAGCAATCTGTTTCCAGATGGAATCCAATCTTTAACTTCTGCCGGATTTTCTTTAGTCATATCAAAAGCAGATTTGTGTCCGGTCTTCTTATTGATTGCTTTTCTAACTTCGTCTGGTGATAAAACCTTTTTTTCTACTTTTTCTTTTTTCTCGGTTATCTCTTCGCTCATTTTTAACTGCCTTATTCTGTGTGCTCACGAGTGAGCACGGGTGAACTTCTCGCTTCAACCAGTCGGCTTACGCCTCGGGAAATCCGAGGCGCAGAGGTCGATCTGTCCACGAGCGTAACTTTCCCGCAAGCTGCGGGTAGGAAGGCCAAAGCCTTCATGCTGGGTATCTATGCTCACGTATGGGCATGCTGTAAATAGCTATGTCACCCCTCCATGAACAACAAAGAGCGCACAAATTGGTATTACCCAACCTATGCGCTCTTTGGTGAAAATTTATCAGAACAATTCGTCTAGTTGCTTTCTATCGTCCAAGGATGCTTGGGCTTTATCAAAGTCATCAGATGTGTCGTCAAAACCGACGCTGCCTGTCGTCGCAGCCCCTTCTTCTGGACGCTCACTCCTTCGTGCCCTAGAAGCCGCCGTCTTCATCAAATCATCAATTTCTTGAGCGGTCTTGATTGCAAACCTTTCCTTAAAAGAAGGAGCATTTGCAAACATTGCATCCAAAACGGAAACCATGTTAGGATCATTCATCTCCAACGAAACCGCAGGAGAAGATTTCCTTGCCAAATCGGCAGAAACTGATTGCAGACGAGCTGCCGCCTTCGCATCATCCTTGGTCAGAATGAGGTCAGTTCCGTCAATGATATCCGAAACTTCGCCGTATTCCCTGGGGTCTGAGCAATACTTGATCATATCCTTTGCGAGGGTCGGTGAAGCATCGTACCACCGAAGCATTGGATGCCCGAATTCTTTAAAATCGGACTCTTCTACAGCACGAAGAATTCCGCGAAATACATATTTTTCTTGGGAAAGAAATGCCTTTGAAATGTCAAAGCCTTTGTCCGTTTTGGTGTGCTGCTTTCCGTTGTTATTATACTCCAACCAACCAAAGTCGCAAGACGGGCAATACTCCCCACCATGTTTCTTTGGGCACAAAAACGGAAGACCGAGATTCATATGAACATGAACCCTTTTTACGATAGTACCATCTTCAAATGGGACTAGACGGAACTTGTTTTTTCCGTTGACTAACTTAATAGCCTTGTTGAAGTTTTCTCCAGCCTCCTCCGCAACGTGCAACGTTTCTGCGTTAAACTTATACTTATTCCTAATCGACTCAATGTCTAAATTTGTCATTTTTTCTTTTAAACTCCTAGTTGATGTATTTTGATTCTTGTACAATATTTGTGCTACAAAGTGCTATAAGCGACTTCTTAGTGTCCTTGTAAACCGCCACATTCACGTTGTCCAACTCCTTAGTTTTTGATTTCAGGAGTCGCATGAGTTGCAAGTCTTCCTTGCTTAACTTATCGGGCAAATTGAGAATGTATGAGTATGACCTTGGAAATCTGAGTTGATAATACGGCACAAGCTCTGTGTTGTTTTTGACTTCACAGAATGTGCTGATGCGGTAAATAGTGTCTTCGAAATTTAACACCGCACCATCCATGGGCGTTTCGTGTCGAATCTGTTGATATGTATAGACAGCAAGGCAAATCTTGTCAAACAGCATTAACCTCAATTCGCTCAGGGACTTATTTTCTGCCTGTTCTACATTTCCAATTATAGATTCCCACATCAATTCGTGGTCCATAATAAACATGTGTTCAAACAAACCACTCCTTGTGTATTCTTGCAACACGTTAATACATATATTATTATTTTCTTTTTCCTTGGTTGACATAAGAGCTTCATCTTTAGTCAAATAGAAAATTGCAATAGGTTTATCTTTAAATTGAGCTAGAACTTTTAGAGCAATCCCTGAAATCGGAACTGAACCTTCTATCAAACAGTAAAGGCTATCTACGTTCATTACATCAAGTGTTTGATCGAAGGATTCTTCATACTCCTTCATTGTTTTTTTTGGTTTCTCCAAATCTTGGAATTCAAATGTTACAATGTCTTTTGTATATTCAGACAACCTTGTTGTTATTTGTTTAGCCAACGTTCCGATTGCTACAACGCCAATCATTTCCCCTCTCCGAATACCCAAGATTCGCTACACAAATCACAGAGATTGAACCAACCATTGACACTACGACACATCGATTCAGGCATAGTGAACCAAATTTCGTTAAAAATGAAAAGCATTTCATAAACATCTTTAACTTTAACAGCCTCAGTTAATTGTTCGCTCCTATTACTAGGAATATTGCCTCTTTTTTGAAGAAAATCCAACATATTATATATATCAGATTCCGTTTCTTTATAAACCTTTCCCCAATCTTCTTTCGTTTTAATCATTTACAATCTCCATTGTTTCATACGTTTTACCAATCTTCATTTTCATCATAAATTTTCCATCGTAATTCTTAATTTTCACTAATGACAAGATATTTCTAAATTCAGGAACAAGGTTCAATTCGTCCTTGTGGACATTCATACAGACCGAATCGTGAATGCAAAATGCAATATTGCTCTTTGATTTATTGTTGATTAAGTACATTTGTAACACATACATTTGCTGGAAGAGGATATATGCCGCTGTACTTTGTAAAAGCCTTGAGTAATAATGGTAATTGTCGGATTCCATTTTTTTACCAAATGGATTAACAACAACCCCATCGATAAGTGGAAATCTGCGTTTCAGGTGTCGTTTTTGAATGATAGAATTCAGTGGTGTCCTCTCTGGCCTATTCGAATATAAGGACGCTATTAAATTTTGTTTAAATTCTGTTCTCGTAAGGTGGTCTTGTTTTATATGTAATATTCCATACAAATCTTCATTTGGTTGGTCAATATTGCATAAAGCTAAGAGTGTTCTGATTTCAAAGGCATTAAAGTCAAATTCGACCAAAACGTGGTCTTCCGATATTGGTGCAATCTTCTTTCTTTCGTCTTTCGAACAAGATAAGATAGGAAACGAACCCTCCTGTAATCCATAACGACCATATCCATTAGATGGATGTGCATTGTACAACACTCGCCTCCACTTGCCACCGTGATTTAGGGGCGTGCGAGAAATGATTTCTGACATCGCCCACGCATAGCGCTGGTGAGCGTAGTCGGGAGCCCTTGGGATTGCCTCAGATGCATATTTCATAGCTTCCAAAAGCTCCACGTTGAAGGCTTGCCATAGGGACGCCGGGACGAACTTATGCGCCACATTTAATGACATTTTGATGGTCATTATCGTCTTGTAATGAGCCATTACCCTTTTGTGAAGGATTTCAAGATTTGAGCGACGAGGGTAATGGCTCAAGAAATCGCCCAAAGGTTTTCCCTTAGTAAGGCATGGAATAAATTCAACTCTATCGTTAGAAAAGTGATTTATGTCAAATTGATTTGTGATGTACAAATCACCTTCTTCGAATGGCAATTCATTACAAATTCCTGTTTTGAGAAAATACTTGTCTCCAATCTTGAGGTAGGGTTTTATCATCTTTATTCATGTACGATAATTTACGAATTGAACTGGCTAATCCGTTGTGAACGGTGTTAGCTTGTAGGTAAATCTTAATCCAATCGATTTGCTCTTGACGCAAGGTAACGTCCTGTTCCTTTGCCTTAATTCTGACGTACAAGTCTAGAAATTTATTAGCATCAATGAATTTATCATTTAGATTGATTGTGTTTTGAGACACCTGACTCAATTGGTTGTTTGCGTATCGCATCCATAAAGAGCCAATTACCTGCAATAAGCTAATGACCTCCTTATCATAGGCGTTGACATAAGCATTGGTCAAATTTGGAGTGTTATCGTTTACACGATAAACAATAGTCCATGGTATTCTTGAATCGATAATGAACCCATGAAGCATACACAGATTTTGAAACACAGGTAGATATGAATCTAACAAATACTCTTCTACTTTTTTCGTAGACATTTTTTCGTCTATTACACAAAACGCCAACCCTGTATTGTACACTGAAACTAGATTGGATTTAAGGTATTCCGTAAGTGTCGTTGGTGCTCCCATTTTAAGGAGAAAGTGTAAAAATTTTTCACAGAACGAATTTAGTGTTGAAATTTCAACACCTTTATTTTCCAATAACATTGCTGAGTAAAATACATTGAAGTAATCCTCGTATTCGCCGAAAACATCTCTAAAACCAAGAATAGGTTTCATTCTGGAAAAATGATACTTGCTTGATTTGGGTATTCTTTGTACCGAAGAGTAATATTTCAGTTCAGCCCATAGTGCTTTAAAGGGTTCGATAGTAAAATTAAGATTGAAAATTCCACTATTAGGCACATTCCCAACTGATGAAGTTTTCGGAATAAAAAGAGATTCATTGAATGCAAATCCATATTCAGTTTCGATGATATTTGCCATCGAATCTTGAATTATTTCAATTAAGGGATTTTTATCTTCAAAAAGCTCTTTAACCATTATTTTTGTCCTGGTTTCTTCTTGTATTCGTTCATTAACTCAACAAAGTAAGAGGTTTCTTCCGTTCTTGGATAATCTGCCATTGTTTGCCAGAATCCATCCACACTCATTTCGTATTTTCCAGGTGTGAACGTTGAGTCGATTCCGTTAATCATGTAGTATCCACCCAATCCAATTGCTTCGGTCGCCTGACGACCTCGTTGTCCTAGATAGGACCCATCAAAATAAAAGTGGGCTCCCGGGATGAACATGGGATTACCAATTAACGAAAGTCGGCAATTATAGTGCTCTCGTAGCACCTTTCCAGCTCGATTTAACTCATCGCCCGTCAACCTCGCATCCCTCACCTTTGGTTGGTCGATTTTTGTAAAATTGATGCTTTTTACAACTCCGACATTCCTTCCAATTCCAAAATGGAAAATTCCATCCTCCGCATCCTTTATCAAATTCCCATTGCGAGGTGGTAAATCAAAAGAACGACAGTAAATTACCATATATGAGTATATTTGTTGTCCCGGTGCATAACCCCTTGATAAAGAATTTGCTAATTTGGTATCCGAGTAAACTTCTCCAGCGATCAGTGGTTGTGTCGAAATAACAGTAGTATTTGTCACACTCAAATTGGGCATTGATGGTAATGATAGATTCTCACCTGTTAACTGAGGAATGACCAAATCCGTAATTACATCTTGAATAAAATCCCATAGAAAATAAGACTTTCTAACAGTCTTGATGACTTTGTTAACGAAAAATGAAGAAAATTGATTCAGGGCGATAGGAATTTGGGCTAAATTAATGATTTTGCCACCAAATCTAAATGGACCCAAAACGATATTCGGATTAGAAGGGTCATTTGCTTGTGCATTACCAGATAAATACGTTACAATGTTAATCAAATCGCCCAAAAGAATGTAAAATATGTCAAAATTTTGAAAAGGAACGTCTGGATTTGCATTCCCCGCGAGAACTCGTACCGGGTCAATGTTAGGATCTACAATGAGTCTATTAATCTTATTCAATTTTTCATATATATCTTCGCTCGTTTCGTTGGTTGTATCTTCAATATCTTTTAAATTTTCTTCATTGGAAGATTTTTGTGTTTCAATTTTGGCCTCTTTGAGTCCGGCAGAATGGCTTATTAGTTGATCTAAAGCGGGATTAGGTTTACCATCTACTGTGTATTTTAATTGAATTGGTTGAACTTTGGCCAAGGCGTCAAAAATAATACTCGTGTTTCCTCCTAAATTCACAGAAATTGCTTTCGGGTCATCGACTGCTCCCAAAAGTGCAAAAATTTCTGGTCTAATTGGAATATAAAATATCCGATTCGAACGCATTGTCCAATCAAGAATTTGAGCATACTTCTCTCTCAAAATTAACACATCAATATTCGATAATCGAGCGTTAATTTCATCCATTTCTTTTTGAATTTCTTCAAGTTCCTTGTTTTTTTCCGATTTTATCGATTTTATGTTATCAGCAGCTTGTTTTGTGGCAATTACTTGTAATTTATCATTTAATTGTTGTTTTCTGGCATTTCTGGCTAGATATTCTATACGAACGTGTGCAGTCGTAACGTCTTGTTGGGTTTTTTGTTCATTCGTCGGTGGCTGATTTGGATTCACAAAGCTTTTAAAGAGTTCAATATAATACTCTCCAGCTTCATTTATACGTTCAACACCTCTGTCAAATGAAAAAAATGCATCAGACTCTTTAGCTGCTCCGTATACGCCACGAAATGAGTCCTTGTTTATGTCAATTTTGAAAATATCGTACTTGTTATTATTTTTCAACGCTGATTCAATGGCTCCAGCGTATTCAATTGACAAATCCAAAGAACCATTTTCTCTAAAATTAATGTTATGTTGAACCAATTCGAGCAAATAGACCACATTGCTCGAATTGATGATGTCTTTTTGAACCGAACTAAACTGAAGGCCGCTAGAATCGGATGGCACATTCCATCCGAGTAACATTTTGATACGATAATCTCTGCTATCAAAATTATCACGACGGATTGGGGTGGTTATTAACTCCAAAACATTGGTATTAAATACAGAAGTGATGTTGTCAAAAAATAAATCAATCTTACAAGACAAATTTACGTCAGTTGGGCGCTCTGGTTTCTCTGAAATTGTAATCTTTTTCAAAGCTGAACCATCTAATCTCCCAGGCTCCTTATTATAATCCGCTGCCCCTTGTGCAATTTCATTAAATTCATCGCTATTGAAATTGCTAGCAAATGCAATTTCACGTTCAGTACCATCTGCCTTCATTCTAAAAAGACGAACTTGTGGTTGTAAGAACGCTTTTTGTACTGGAGTTAATTCTGTATAAAACTTAGCAACTTCTGGAGCACAAGCAAATACCCTATTGAACATTAATTCTGGATTTTGACTTGTAATTTGAATAAGATTTGAAAATCTATCTTTTTCGTGAAATTTCAAAATATTGTCCAAAGCTTTGAATAACACCCACTGTTCGCTTTGATTGTAATTCATAGAACCGCCCATTATTTATACTCCGTATGCTTGCAGCACAGATTCTAGTGGTGTTGGGATATAAACAGTTTGTCCAATTTTAATATGAGCATCTGTGGGTGTATTGTTGAAAAAAGCAATAACCCACCACAATTCCGACCTGCCGTCGTAGAACTTGCTTGCGTATTTCCAAAATGCATCCCCGCGTTTCCAGACATCACTCTGGATGTTTAATGTATCAATTTGTTCTTGAGTTGGATATTTCAACCCACCACTCTTGAAATGAATTATGCGAGAAAGTTTACGCCTTTCAAATAATGGTTGATATTCCAACAGATCATTTGTAACTATTTCTCTATTTTCATATCTCATTAGTAATTTCCTGACCTTTGAGTTTGCGGTCCAAAGACAATATTTAAAGTTCTGTCTGCCAATTTTGCACCCAAGGATTCGGGCCTACTTTCATTTCCGTATTGGTCTTTGACATAATCTGGTTGTTGAGTTAAATTCGTTCCATTTTCTAATGTCTGAGGGTAATAATCAGAAAAATTAATGCCCGGAATTGCTGGGATGTAAACCTTGGTAGGAAGAGGTTCAAATCCTGCTTCAGGAACTCCGTAAGGAAATGTGGCACCCGAACCTTGACTGAATCGTGTGTACGTTCCCTTTTCATTTGCACCAAACAAACCCAATACTTGAGTGTGTAATGGTTTAAATGTAAACGATATATCAATTACCTTTGGAAAGATTTGATTTTCTAATGATGTTGCGGGATTTAATTCGTCCTGAGGATCTGAACCGTTTACGGATTTAATTTCCGTTATTGGAGTAAAATACCCGGCATCCTTCATTGGTTTCATTGAAATTCCACCTTCGATAAATCCATAAAGTCCGCCACCAGTTAAACTATCTTGAATCATATTTGCGAAACGTAACCTTAATACAGGTGCCGTCTTGATATTTGTTGCAAATGTAGAAACGCCAGCCTTTTTTAGTATTGGTTTCGTTCGTCCCGCCTGAGGGCGACCGTCCCCCGGACTATACGGCGTCGAATCTTGTAATACGGATTCGATCTGTTCTACGCCCGGATACAAAAAACGAATCAATTTAGAAACTTTGTGTAAATTTTCCTTTGATTGCTCAAGATCAGCCGCTGGAATTTTAAATGACAGGGTGATTGAGCGTCTTGTGTTAATGTAATTACTCAATCCATCCATTCTTCCGAATACATCTTCAGTTTGCCAATTTGAAGTATAATTGTCTGAGAAATCTTCAAGATAAGAGTAAAATTCAACAGAATCGGGTTCGCCTGGGACTTCTAAATTTTTTCCCGTATTTGCACGTTTGGTGTGCATTGCTTCAATTTTGAGCATATACCCACCTTTTTTCATGGCCCCTTCGTATTCAAGTGTAAACATTACCTAACCCTCCACCTATCCTCAATTACCTCAATTACCTTGTCTGCCAAAACCGCACCATCTATTTCAATAGACAATGATGCAGACCTTGTTCCTGTCGTTACTGGCCCTGTCCCGCCCCCCTTTAGTGCAGCTATAATTTCATTCAATTTGCTCATCAACATTTGAATCGTATCTGTCTTTTCTTTTTCTGCTTCTGACGTTCCAGTAGCAAAGAATGAATTGGATTTAATCGATGGATTGACCGAAACACTCGTCAAAACGTCAGACAGAGAACCTAAAAACTGAGATGAAAAATTACTTTGAGCCGAACTTGCAATTTCTTCGATTGATTCCATTAAACTAATATAACTATCAATGTTTGCCGATGGAATATTGGAAATTGCTTTTGACATCAAATCTACAGAAGCCGCCATTGAACTAAATTTCCCTGGTACGTTGTTGGACATATCCCCAACGGTCGCTGCAAAATCCGTCAACGCATCTGTTTTCACGGCGTCACCGAGACTTCCAAAAAAGCCAGCAATTCCTACAGCAACGCCCAAAAATACGGCAAAAATGCCAGCAACGATCGCAATGGCTCCACCTACAAGTAAAATCGCTAATGCCGCTGGACCTGCCATTGCAACAACGCTCGCCATCGATGTAATAAAAGATGCAATACCAGTGCCTAATCCTGTAAAGAATCCAGTAATTCTAGCTCCCAATGCTGGTGCCGCAACCGCACCCGCTGCCCCTCCAACGCTACCCAATCCAGCCGCAACACCACCCAATCCGGGTATTAATCCGAGAAGTTTGAATGGCAATTTACCCAAAAATCCTCCCAAACTAATCAATTTACCAATACCACCGCCCAATAGCCCGAATAAAAGAAAGAATGCAGGAATTGTCCATCCTTGAAGGGTTTCGGCAACACTCAGTGCTGCACCAGCAATCCACTGTAAAACATCCAAAATTGGTTCAGCAGCAAATGCTAACGTCTGAAGGATAATTGTGAATTTTTCGGTTATTGTAGTTGCTCTTTGTGATCTTTTGTCCACTTCCTCTTGAGAAATTGATTGTTGAGCTAACAGCATATTAACGTCTGCCAAAGAACCATTGAAGAGTTTTTGAGCAACATTCATATCTGTGATTCCAGCGGCCGTTGCAATCGCCTGTCTCTCGTGACGAGACAATGCTTGCCAATTTTTACCAGAAGCTTTAAATGCTAAATTCAATTGTTGAACAACCTCGCCCTCGCTAGAATTCAACAATTGAATTGAATTGAGGAATGGACCGCCCAAAATAGCATTTAATTTACCAACGTGCTGTGCTGCTGAGTCAAACGTATCAAATCCTTGTGCAATGTTTAATACCTCTTGTGCCGTGATATTCAACGATTTCCTGACCGCCTCAAGATTTCTGAAAACGTTTTCCGTTTGTTGTCCCCATTTTGCTAATGTTGGCAACATACTAACGAATTCTCCACTTATCTTTGAAAAAGATTCTCCCAATGTTTCAGCAATACCAGCAATGTTTAAAAGTCCCCGTTCTGCCCCGCCTGAACCTCTTTTTAACGAGGATTGGAAGTAATCATATATCGCTGACGATTCTTCAACCGAGACACCCAGACGACTCATCGTGGCTCCTAATTTAATAAGACTTCCTTGCTCTTTTTCATTCATCTTGGAAAATGCACTAAATTTATTTATATAAACATCGATAGTTTTACTAACTTCCTCAAGGGACACGCCAAAATACTTGACATCATCCCACGTGTTTTCAATTACATCAGCAAAATCAGATGCAAATCCTGTGCTCCTTAGAAATGCAACCTGAACCATGTCCATGTTTTGAACTAATTTAGTCGTTTCCTCTTTAACCATCCTCATAGCATTAATGAATAAATTCAGTGGTTCTAAGTGTCTTTTGACATTGGTCCCGATGTTATTAAAATATGCTTGCATGAACATTCCACCAGTTTCTTTTCCTTCGGCCATATCTTTTAAGATGACGTACCATGGACTGTTTTCATATCCAGCAAACTTGATATTTAATTTATCAAAGAAACCGCGAACACGGATTTCTGATTGACGATATAACGTGTCGAACTTTGGTTTTGCATCATTGAGAGCATCTTGTCCCGCATCAGCAGCACTTACTTTTTTCTTTTCATTTTCCAAAAGAGTAATAACTTTTTGAATCTGTGGGTTGTCTTTTCCGTATGTATCTTTTAAATACTTTGTTGCTTCGTCAAAGAATGCTGCCGCCTTTTCTGGTTCTAAACCAGGCATGGAAGCATTGGCCAATGCTTCTCGAATTGCATTTGGTATACTAGCGCCGTCCTTGGTGATGGCATCGATTGCAGCTTCGAGTCTAGCTTTTTCGGCCTTTGCTAATTCATTCTTGGCATTTTCGACACCAATGCGCATTGCCTCGCCAAACTTCCTCCACTCATCTTTTAATTCCTTTTCACTTTCGTACGCAGCTATGTTCGCACTATATGGGCGACTTGACCTTTTTTCATCCAAACTGGCCGCTAAAATTTGTCGCAATAATGAATTGGTTTCTTCGTCAGACATGGTTTAATTAGCAACAAAAGAAAAAGGGAGGCTTTCGCCTCCCCTCATTACCCTTTTTGGGCTTTCTTTATTTCATCCGCTTCTCTTTTTAATCGTTCTTTGATCCATTGAATGTGTTGTTTTCTCAATCCAACTGGTAACGAATACGATTCCGAAATGGAATAATTGAATTGTTTCAATTCTGACATTTCTTTGTGCAATAATTTCTTAATATCATTGAACAAATTTTCTGGAAAAAACACAAACGCAGACATTAATCTCATGTCTCTAGGGACAACTAGTCTTTGCGTGCCTTCCGAATCTTCTTCGTCTTCGGGAATAAAAAATCAGTTGTAAATGGAGGGTCGATTGGCTCCTCGTGATTGCACGATTGGCATACGAATGTTTGTGACAAATCAACGTCTGGATTGATTTCTAATACCAAATTCTTGAACCAATTTAGATAACTCGCTGGTGCTTGTTGAAAGAAAAGTTCAATCAATTTTGGACTATTACTTCCATTGATTGTCAAAATCAAATCTTCGTACAAATCCTTATTTGTAATGTCCTTTTTCTTTTTATTGCTCAGTTTTTTGGCAATCTTGTTTTCAACATCAACTGTTTTTGGACGAAGTTGTAAAATGATTCCATTTGGAAAAATGACAGTAAAAGAGTTGGTTTCTGGGATATACTGAACCTTCTCTCCGTCTCCGAACGAACCTTGATGAACACGGGATTCTCTCAAATCAAAGACAAATTCTGCTGCCGTTCCACAAGCAGGACACTTGATATTGACCGGATATTCCCAAGTATAAGCGATAATACGAGCATCCAAAAGAATGGCGTTTCTGTCTGCCGCAATAATACTTTCATAAACTGTTGGAGTTCTATAAATTGGATTAACAATCAAACTTTGAACAAGTTTGTCAAGAGTTAAACCACGTCTGAGGTAATCCAGATTGGTCAAGATATCTTCCTCTTGACCTCTCATATGATACACCTCAATCATCGTTTGTCCATAAAGAGGATGCCCGATTGGATAAAATTTTCCACACGAAGGCAAGTCTACATGTTTTGTTTCCGCTGGAAACAATGTTTCTGTCAATTTGTCGCTCATTTATTCCTCTTTAGATTGATGCTGTTCTTGGTGGGTCGAATGTTTCTACTTGTGCCCAATCGAATACAATTGTAACAGAAACGGTAACCGCTTCGTCCGAACCGTAATCGTTTGAACCTGGGTCAATGGATGAAATCCATCCATTGATCAACGTCCACTCTTCTAAAATTCCGTCTCCATAAGTCAATTGTTGAATACGAATATCGCCTAGTGCCGTTACGGCACCCCTCTTTGAAATGGTATTCAATTGACTTGGAGATGTTGGGAAAAAATATCCTGACTGTTTCAGCTTATCTTGAAGCAATTTCAATGTATTTACTTGTTCGTTATCGACAAATTCAACTGTAATGTCGTCCCAACTATTTCTTCCGGTATACTTGAACGTATGGTTCAACCATGGAATTTCAATTTTTGAAATTGCTTGTTTTGGTTTCTGAACAGATTTGACCACGAATGGAGGAATGTCTCCTATGAAACAGAGGAATTTGAATTTCCTTTTTGGCTCAACCAGTGGTGATGCCCAGAATGCAGATGAATCAGCCATTTATTTTATTTCTCCTTCCTCTTAAGTATTTGTCTTCAATTTTTCCAATTACAGGTCTGCGAAACTTGCACCAGAATTTGTGATATTGAAATCAAATCCGATATATTCTGCCGTTTTTACTGGCTTCAAGTAAAGCTTTCCGTAAATGATATTTCTGTCTTGCAAATCAGGCGTGGTCGTTGAACCATCCAATTTTAATTTATACTCTTCCAGGCCATTCTTTGCGACAATGTCACGTAGAATAGGTTCAGCACGAGCCCTGAATCTTCCCCAAGTTGCTTCTACGTTTGGTTCAAACAACATTGAAGAGGAAATCTTAGAAATCTTCTTTTTGATGTCCAACAAAGCACGACGCACATTTACTCGGTCAAGAGCCGACGGACGCACTTGTAATGTCTTTTGTCCGAAAATAACAATCTCACCTTCTAATACGCTAATTGGATTAACGTTTGCTAGATAAAGATCGTCTCTGTCTTTCTTATTCAACTTCATCGCTACGTTGATGACTGGAATTCCGCCATGGCCCGCTGTTAGCGAACCACGATTGAATCCTGCTGGCGCATACCACTTTGCACCAACCTTATCATTGTAAGCAAATGCTCCCAATACTGGAACTGTTGGTGGAATGAAAATCAGGTTATTTGACAATGGCTCACGGGCTTGAACCCATGGGAAATAAGCCGCACCGTAATTTGAATTCAAACCACGAGTTTTCAGAGACGCAATCGCTGAACTCACTGAGATTGCCGTTCTACGTGATTGATTGTCATTCGAATTTTCTGCGCGTGGTGCAAAGTCGTTTTCGATGTCAATTATTGCTATTGCGTCGCCACGTTCCTCGCACACCTCGATCAATCTACCTGTCAACCCCGGAACACTAACACCCGGAATCGCAGCAACATTGAAGTCGATATCTTCTGGATCACGAAGTAATTCGATTGCCCTTTGAACAGTATTGTAAGCATATGACGTTTTTGCTGTCGCCGCTGACATATCAGTATTGTTGAATGGTTCGATTTCTCTGATGTCCATTCCGTCGAATCCGCCAGCCAAGAAGGTCGTAAAGGCGTTGAATCCTCCACTCAAAATTGACTGATATGTATTTCCTGCCAAAGATGTGATTGATGTTCCGGCCAATCTCGAACCTGATTCCCACTGTACATCGGTTGTTGTTTGTAATTTGATATCATCCAGCGAAAAGACGAAACTGAAATCCGTTCCTTTCGAGCTAGCTGGGGCAAATGAATCAACACCTTGTGGTAAAATTCTCACAAGGTCTTTAACGCCCTTTGAGAATTTTTGATTTGTATCGTCAGTATACACTCCGAAGAATGCGCTCTTTGGAGAACCTAATGTTCCTGATGTCGTTGATTTACGCAATCGCGGTTGTGGGAAAACGACCGAAGCTGTTTTGATAATTCCTTGTGCTGGAATTCCAAAATTTACCGCTTGTCCCGTAACACTTACTACGTCTCCTTGTGGAATACTTCCACTTCCTACTACGAATGGACTTGTGTATGCAGTTTGAACGTTCGTAATTTCTCCCCAAAAAGAAGTCAACGAACCAGATGCAAACGCGAAATTCCTGAACTTAAGAGGCCCGTAAACGCCGAATGGTAATAACTCAGGAACTAAAACTTCAGAAGAAACTTCCGTTGCAACTTCAATTCGAATGAATTTTGAATTATTATCGTACTCTCCAGATTCCATGTTTCTGTTTGTCGTGGTGCTGAATACGTTGTATTTGTCTCCAATTTTACGTCCCACGTAATTTGCAGACCTTGGATTCAAATTGCAATTTGTAAATTGTTCGTAAATAACTAACGAACTGTCCGAATCGTCAATCGAACGAATAACAACGTCAAACGAACCGTAACGGTCATAATCATTTGAAGAAACACGAATGTTTCTCAGTGAAATCTTTAGATTTGCTTGATTCCACTCTCCAGAATCCAACGAATGGAATCTAAACAATTTTTGCATATTATCGTATTGGTATGTTGCTGCCGTACCAACGTCTTGAGCGAAAAACCAACCCGTTCTTGAGTTTTGTGTTGCCAATTGGCGATTTGTCAAGTCATCTGATGTACCAGCGTTCTTTATTCCGAGAATAACACCAACCCAGGTTGTCGCACTTCTTAAAGCTGCCGTCTCTTCTGATTCGTTAATGAAATCTTCGAATGATTCTCCTAAGAAATAATTCTTGGTTGTTGCGTACAAACTTGAATTCAAACGTGTTGGATTCGTGTTAGCAACCTTGCGAATGAATTTATCAGAACTTGGTGTAAAGTCGAATCTCAGATCGTCAGAAATTCCATTTGCTGAATTCTTCACGAAAACACGGAATTGTTTATTGTCATTTGACATGAACATTCCAGCCGTTCCTGTTCCTTCCGTCACAGCAGAATTGTTACCATAACGTGTTCCTGATAAAGTCAACGAACCCGTTTGTAGATAAAACACTGCCGCCAAAGTTCCTGTAACTATAACACTGGATGCCGATGGGAATATGAACAGTCCATAAGCCCCACCCCCACCCCCTGGTCCGGTAGTTTCTGCAATTGATGTTGAACCAATTTTCCAACCTGCCTTTCCGGCACCAGTTGTACTATTTGCCTCTGCATGCTCTGTTCCCAGAAGACGAATGAATGTCAAAGCACTCTTGTTCTTTAGAGAAGCTTGTGCTCCCAAAATTCCATACGTAGGACCTAGTATGGCATTATCACGCCAAACGTCTGATTGTTCCGATGTTGGCGTTGGATTACCAAAAATCTCAATCAATTCCGCATTAGAATTTACCTTAACCGGCCTCATTGCTGGACCGCGTTGTGCTCTGCCAATAACAACTGGACCAATGTCATCACCCTCTCTCGGAGTTGATGAAAGGTCGATCTCAATAATTTGAGTTCCTGGGCTTACAAATTTGAACTGCTTCTCAGACATTGATTACTTTCTCCCGCGTATTTCCCTATAATTAGATGACCTTTTTGACAAAACGAGATTGTTATCCCCTGTTTGATACTCTAGGTGCAGAACGGCATTTCACACACGTTGCTACAATTTCAATCTTTTGGTCTATGTGTCCATATAACATTGTTGGTTCTTCTAATTTGGCAATTTCATGAAATTCATTATTGTAAAATACAATATCTCCTTCTCGAATCATCATATTTTGGTCTTCTGTTAATCTTCTTTTTGGAAAATGTACTTTGATAACGGCACGTCTATCGATCGTGTATTTGTCAATTACCGTGTTGCCATCTGAATATTCAACTAATACTTTAATTCTTACAGGATTTAAATACACTTTACGTATGGCTTCTTTGTATAGTTTATGAAACTGTGTACGATTCATGTCAATTGGAAAATACAAAACTTCTTGACCAATGATGTCATCGATAATTTCATCCGAAACTCCTTTTTGGAAATCAATTTCAGGCTGTCCTGTAAACATTGGAGGAGGAGGTGCTTCTGGTCTAATCCATTTATTATCTTCTACCATTTAATTACCTCATATAAAAGAATGTCGGTACTCCACCTAGAATTGCCATAGCATCCTCTACAGCTTCCTTTTTTCTTCTTGTGATTTCTGGATATGCCAATTTGTCCAGATACTCCTTTAATTCTTTTTCTAGCTTGTCTTTCTCTTGACCAGCCCATGTCATCAACTCAGCGCTGTTCAATTTCACAGGCCCATTGGCGATAGGAATACTGTCAATTTTTCCACGAGAGAAACTAAGCATTTCAGCAACCAATGCTAGAAAGTAATTTCTAATCCATTGTTTGCCAAATGAATTAATTGAATCATATGGAATATTACCCAATGGAATGTTGTTGAGGTTATTAATAGCCCCCGTGCTTCCAGAATTCGCACTTCCAGATGCAGCAGACCATGGATTATTTTGGGTTTGGAATGTGAACCAGAATTTATTTTCTGTCAAATAATTAATTCTTGGTATTGGGAAAATTCTCAAATTATTGTTAATGATTTGAAATGAATAGTGAGACGTTCTGGTCCACATCTTGTCTTCGTAAGCCATTGCTTCTAATTTAGTTTGCCATGCTGGATACAAATTGAATTGCGAGGAATTGGCGTGGCCACTGTACGCGCCTCCTCCACCCCCTACGCCATACCCTCCAAATCCGCCATATCCTCCGGCTCCATACATTCCGCCGAAGAATCTCCACTGGGAAGCTCTTGTTTTAAAAAACACATCCTTGATGTTAACTTGACGACCAGTCACTACTCCCGAGAACTCTGAACCTAAAAGTAAAGAGTTAAGATTGTAATCCTGAACTCCATCTTGGATATCAAAAGAGGCAGAGTATTGATTTTGTACGCCACCTAGACCAACTTCGCCACCCAAAGCTTGAGCAACGTTGCGTGCATATCCTAGTGTGAAATTTGGATATTTGGTGGAAATATCTTCTCCGACGATGATATTTCCATTTTGATCAAAAGTTGCCGTAGCAAATCCGAGAACATCATATAGAACATTTTGTGCCTGATGAGCGTTGATGAAATATCCATATTTAGTTACTGCATTTTCGTAAGCCATATAAACGTTACTAGCTTGAAGCTCAATATCCAAGATATTACCAACAAAAAATTGATATGCCAATTTAAGTCCACTTACTGCACCTGTAATGAACAAAGATGAAGTGTAGATTTGATTAGTTGCTGCCAAAACTTCCGAAAAAGTTCCTGTCGGAGGAAGAATGCGTCTTGAATATAAACTTGTTGGACTTAAATTAATTGTAGACATTGATTATCTCCTTGTTAAGTTTGTGTGCCCCCATTCTTTTTTTGTATTAAACGTCTTATGTCCATAATTTCCAATGCGCTCGCGGCCGCTGCTTTTAAAGCAGCAGGAATGCTTTTTTGATAGGAGTTGAGCATGTATTTTATTTCACCTTCATACATATTCCAATAACCCCAAGGCGGTTCCTCGTCATAATTTCTATCAGGTGTTGAATCGGCAAATTTGACAATACTTTGAATTAATCCTCTTAATCTATTTCTCTCGTGACTCATTAAATCTTCTCCTTGTTCCATGTGATAAGCCTCTTGTACAGCCGGAAATTGGCGAATATAATGTCATCTATCATCTCTCGAATCACTTGGGAGTGCATTTTTTCTATTCGCATATTCAGGATCATTCTGTTGAGTTTGATTTGGATGAGTTTGAACCCAAGCGTTCGGCCTCGGCCCCCGAGAATCGTTCGGACTCGACGTTTGTACGTTTTTACTGTTTTCTCTCCAAGATTCTAACAATAATTCAACTTTGTTTATTCGTTCTTTCATTTATCCAATCTCCAGTTGTAATTAGCGCAAAAAAAGGGCACCCGAAGGTGCCCTTGACAAAATATCCCTTTGATATTATCCGATTAGATTTTGTACGATGATTTTTCCGTACATGTCTGGTCTAATCATTCTCTTTCCGTAACGAGTCATAACACCCTTTGCGTACTTGAAGATATCTGTTGGGTCAGGAATTGCTGGCGAGGTAATCAAAGGTACGTATGGTGCGTACACATAACCTGTCTCCAAGTTAGATGAACCCTTGCGTCCAACAAGAATCAGGTTCCTGTAGAAGTATGGAGTAACATACACGTCCCACTTCTTGCGAAGTTGACCTTCCTTCTTAATACCAACCTCTCCAGTATTCTCCTCTCCAACTGTCGTATTAGCAAACCATTGGTTTGTTGTCTCTAGAATGTTTTGAACTTCTGGTCCGCAAACCAAGAAATTCGCTCCACCCTTTAGAACCTTACGAGCAATAAGAGCCGATGCACCGTTAATTGTCTCAATTAGAGTTTGATACCACTCTGCAACGTTACCCGTGAAGTCACCCGTAACCGCTGCTGGAATAACTTCTCCATTGTCCCTGTTTACGAAACGACCTGGACGACGTGACCAGTATTGCGTTGTTCCAGTTGCATTCTCAACCAAGTCCTTCAAGACTTCCATGTCGATTTCCATCGCCACTTGCTCTGATAAGAACGAAGTTAATTCCACTTCTGCATCCAAGTTCTGCCACGCTGACAAATCCTGGCTAGCTTGTGCTGTCCACTTTGCCTTTAACATCTTGGTGTTTGTTTGAATATTGAATGCCTCAACCTTCAAATCGACTTCTGGAATGTCTTGCGAACCCGCAGATTGGTCAAATTCGAATCCCCAAATGCTTGTTCCGCCAATTGCTGACATTGCTGTAGCATTTGTGAAGTTGTCAAAGATTGGGAACTTGAACGAACGATTGTAAGTTGGAGACAGCGAGGCGGTTGGCGTTCCGTCTAGCGTTCCTGTCAAGGTAAGTGCTTGGGCCGCATTTGTTGATGAGTAGAAGAATAAAATTTTAGATGGGTCAGCCGCATAGTCTTGTGTCAAACGCTTTATCAGGGTTCCTGATAGAACGCCGGTATCGGTCATTGCCATATAGGACTTTAAATTCAATTGTCCGAATGAAGACTTTGATGCCGTTAGAATTGTAACATATGAACCTGACAAGTCTGGGTCAAAACGGCACAGTGCGTCTAGAGAATAATTGACTGCTCCAACTGTTCCTGATGCAATTGGCGAACCAATTGGTCCTAGAAAGTTAACAGTTGCCGAGCCTGATGGTGATGAATATCCGTTGTTTAGAGAATAAAATCCCTTCTCAACGTTGGTACCCTCCAAGTTAACACCCGAAAGAATTTGCGCACCAACCCTGCCGCCTCCGAAGAACGACTCTCCTTCTCTAATTCCCATTCCACTCTTGTTTGAACCAGCCACGAAGTCTAGAACGAACACCAATCCGACTGGTTGGTCCATTGTTTGAACAGAAACGATGTCTGATGTTGAAACCAAATCACCGAATACACGACGAATAATTGGGAATGCAACAGCCGCAAAACCTTGGATATCTCCACCGGCCATGCTTGTTTGCTCACTCAAGAGCATGCTCTTAAAGTGGTCCTTTTGATTTTCGAAAAGACGCGCCATGTTCCTGCGTTTAATTGGGTCTTCGATACCCTCTAATAGTCCCGATGGTTTCCATTTGGTTACCAACTTCTCATCACGAGCCTTCCTTGTTTCAGGAACGTCGTTGTCCATAATGCTTTGTAGAAATTCTTTCATTGTCTTTAATCTCCGTTTGAGTGAGCTACACTTTAAATAGTGCGCGTTTTTATTGATTTTCTTATTTGCTCTTTTTAATGCCTGCCAATTCTTGCCAACGGTCAGCCTGTGGAAGCAAGGAACCCTTATTCTCCCTTAAGAGATTTGTTGTTCCAGTTGCTCTTGTTCCATGAATCTTGTTCAAATTACCTTCAGGTTTCGTTCGTGTGCTTGATTTTGCAGTTTCAAAAATTACCTTTGCTTCATTCAAGGTCGCAGCTTTATCTAACGCTTTGACAATATGTTGTTTTTGATGCTCACTCAACGAGTCATCAATTAGAGTCTTATTTTGATAAATAAGTCTCAAATTCTGTCTTTGTAATAATTCCAAAGTTGAATTGGATTTATCCAGTTGCTTGCTAAGTAGATTAACTTGTTCAGAAACTAACAACAAATCCGCTTGCATTCTTCTTGTTAGCTCATCATTTTTCAATGAATTGTTGATGTAATCAAGTAAAACATCATCATCTAACTGGATTGATGCCATATCAAATCCCTTTCCGTTGTTTTGTCGTGGATTCATTTGTTGATTTGGATCTTCGTCTCCGAATCCGAAATCAATTCCTTCTTCTTCTCCGGGCATACCCGGACCATCTAATCCACTCGGTGTTTGTTCGCCCATTCCACCACCAAACGGGTCTTCTTCACCCATTCCACCACCAAACGGGTCTTCTTCGCCCATTCCATCATCCATCCCTGAAGGTTGTTCGGTATCATTCTGCATGAATTGATTCACATCACCTGGGAGTGACTGATCTTTGTCGAAAATAAGTTCTAATTCAATTTCATCTGGTTCTGTGCCGTTTGGTAATGTGATGTCATCATGCGTTGTGGGAATTTGTGGTTCGATAGGAGAAATAGAATTCGGAGCAGGAGCGGGACCTTGGTCCAAACCTCCACCGGAAGGTGGAGGTCCACCTCCGTCTAATCCACCACCACCCATATCTCCTCCACCAGCTCCACCCATATCTCCTCCACCAGCTCCACCCATCGGGTCTTCGTCGCCAAATGGGTCTTCCTCCTCTCCCAACATAGAATATTCTTCCTCAAGAAGGTCTTCGCCGAAATCAATATCGGCCTCTTCGTTGAGTTTATTTAAATAAATCTTCTTTAAATCTTTGGAAAATTTTTGCTTTAAAGCTCGTTCGGCACTTTGAAACGCAACCTGTTTGACCTTTTTGGCGTCAATGATTGATCTTTCTAGCAAATCTTCTGTTGGTTTGGTCTTTTCTGACATTTTATTCTTATTCCCTTAGTCAACAATAAATAGATGACATTTTGTGTTATATTAGCTTTCGGCTTTGAGAGAGATTAAAAAATCTTCTTGAATTCGTTGTTTAATATATTTCCTACGAACCAATTTCTCTCTTCGTTTTTGCGCCCTTGTTTTGTGATTCAATGAATCTAAATACTCTTGTACAATTCGACTCCTTGATGTTTTTTTCATAAATTTCCTAATAAGTTGTTCGGATGATTCTCCGCTCCTCTCTCTTATTTCAATATTAACTGGTCGCATTATTACCTCTTCACATATTTTTGCATTTTTTGTTTAAAATCTGATCCAAAAATCATATCGTCTGATATTTTTTCATTTACTTTTTCAAGATATGCCATATGAGCTGTTTTTTCTTGTTCAACTTCGTTTTTTGCTCCTGTGGCAAAAATTTCCTTTACAGCATCTAATCCACCTTCATTAAAAAAACTGGCCGCATCAAAACCTTGTTTTTCAATGATTCCTTTTTTCTTTGATTGTGCGGATGGGACTTGACGTACTGAACTTTCATTTACAGTTTGTCTTGGCATATGGTTTAGAGATTCTTTTAAAGTCGTTCCAACCGCCGCCTTGATTGCTTCACTCATCATTCTCATGAAATAATCATTATCCTCAAATAATTCATTCATGCATTCTCGAATGATTGTTTTTAATTCGTCGCGTTTCATTTTACCTCTTTCTCATTATCTGGTTGACAATGTCTTGAATTTTATTCTCAAAAGACCTATTTTCCGACAACATTGCGTTATTGGTTTCTTCGATTTTAATGTATTTACCTTCTTTTAACATGAAAGCGCCAGTGGTTGAAGGGTCATGAACCAGATCCCAACACACCAGGTGATAATCCTCGTTGACCTTTACCGTTCCGTTGCTCTCTTGCGTTACGGAGCCCAGGCCACGGGTCGAAATTCCTAGCGTCACCCCGTCGTCAATCAGATTTTTTGCAATTTGCCCTGCTGGAGTTGATAAGAGTCTGATTGAACCGTGAAGGTCATCGCCCCTCCATTCATATTGCTCTAAAATATGAGAAGCGTTCTTGAGATTAACCTCTGTACTATTACAATGGTCCAATTCTCCCAAGGAACGCTTTTCGTTAATGAATTGGTCGTACTTATTACACTCCCTCATTAAAATCTTTTTTTCGTAAACTCTTCCGTTACCATTTAGGGCATTTGCCCTCTGGATGATGCCACGCAAAACATATTGGTTATCGGCCTTGTTGATGGTTACATTGCTGCGGTCTAGCGCATAATACTCTTTCAGTAATAATGTTTGTGTTGTCATATGCGTCTCCTTAGAAAGCAGAATTAGTTCCACCACCCTCGTTTTTTCTGAATTGAGTCGTGGCTGCCGTTTTTACTTGGTTTAATACCGATTTCAATTGCTGAACATCAAGAATATTCAAATTGAACATAATTTCTCTTTTTAATTGAGTTAATGCCTTTTCTTCCGATGTGTCTTGTCTGTTTGATTGGTCTGAATTGCTAGCCGGGTCGCCGAATCCAGTGTCGCCCCAATTCTCCGTAATGAATGATAAGTTGCTACGAACGGCTTCCTTTAGTCGTTGGTCACCCTCAATTGCTTCGACAAATACGGATGAAAATTCATCCAACAATCTGCCATTTTTTTCTTCATTGTTTTGGTGTTTGATAAATAATTCAATTTCTTCTTGAATGATTCGTAGGATTTTACTTTGTGGTAACTTAATTTTCATGATTATCTCCATCCGAACCAAGATGAAACGTAACTGTGATATGGGTCTTTCAGTTGAGACCCATCCAATTCTTTATGAGGAATTTTTCCGTATTCAGTTGATTTTTCATCCGTTGGTGCCAATAATTCGTTTTCTAAATCATTCTTGTATTGTTTTAATTTGTCGTAAACAGTTCTCTCTTCTGTTACGAACTCGTGAATAAATCTTAAAAGCACTGCGATTGAATCGTACGCTGAAGATTCAACATATAAAGCCTCATATGAGTTGTAAATGAAACCAGTTGATTCACTGCCAAGCATTGTTGCACCATTCTCTCTGAGATGTTGAAAGAATCTTTTTTGAATTGGATACAAATCCTCAACCATCTTCTTTTTCGGAAGAAGAATGATTTTCTTGGACAATGGGGCAATGACAATATCTACATCATGGTGGTCACGAATAATGATATTTCCTTCCATTGTTTTGCGAGCATTAAGAATAATTTTCATTTGTTAGAGTCCTCGCCAATTCTTGGTATTTCATTAATTGGTACATCAAAGTTTCATCAATGTACTTTAAATTAATATTCCGCAAATCACTCACACACTGATTAACACTCTCTTTCAACGGAGAAACCAATTTTGACATATTAACATTTATTACTTCAAGAATTCTTCCACATTCTTCGTTCATGTAAATCTTGAAATCCATGTCCGAACCAAATTGATGAAGAATGAATTTGCTTAGTAATTCTTTTTGTTCCTCTAGCAAATCAGAATATTGAGAATTGAAGTTGTCTACGTATTTTTTGAATACCAACATATCAATGTCATTATTTACCTCTTCTGGTTTTTGAGCTTCTTGAATCAAAAGGTCTTTGATTTTTTGTTCCATTTGGGCACGATACTTGACTGGTAATTTTTTGTTAAATAATGAATTGATTGTTGCTAAAATTCTATAACTTGGAACAAAATTTTCATAAATATGAGCACCCAATGCTTTATTGATAAAAGCGATGAGTCTACTTTGTTCTGACCAAATCGAAGATTCATCAATTGTATCTCTCGATTCTTTTGCGTTGGTAATTAAACGTTCAGCTAATTCTGGTTGTAAATTGGTAGACTCAGAAAGACAGATGTAAAGTTCAAGTTCTTTCCCTAGAGAAGTTCCTTGGGCAAAAAATTTGTTAATTGTTTTTTCAATCAACTTGGCTTTATTATCATTCTTTTTGAGTACACATTCAACTTGCTCTTTGACGAGTGCTTCGAACAAAAAAGCCGTGTTCCTCTTCTTATTATGAGTCATCTTGTTTACCTCAGAATTCTTATCGTTTCTTCAAGTAGTGAGAAATTCTTGTGTTAATTAGTTCCCTTTTCTCTTGTAACATTTTAACGGTGTCTTGGATTTGTTCTTCCGCAATCACAATGGCCGCTTCATCATCGCTTTGAACTCCTTCTGGAAATATTCCACGCGAAAAGGAGTCCATTGATTTAAATCCTGGGAATAAATCTCGAAATTGCGTGCCGGGACTTCCTGCTTGACTCTTCATTTGCTTTCCACGTCCAGAACTCAATCTTCCATCCATTTCTGGTCTAACTGCGTTGTATGCTTTGCCTTTGGCCCCTGGTGTTAGATAGGCATTATCCATTCTACGTCCTTGTTCTCTGGGCGGCATATCTCCCCCCATATCTCCCCCCATGTCTCCCCCAC
>Ga0163154_10001759_pt1 | contig 33036 bp, 48 predicted proteins | sample OliLakLV19MP9P1_FD_148649 | JGI IMG/M metagenome (GOLD analysis project Ga0163154, IMG submission 148649) | Freshwater microbial mat bacterial communities from Lake Vanda, McMurdo Dry Valleys, Antarctica - Oligotrophic Lake LV.19.MP9.P1 | ecosystem: Environmental > Aquatic > Freshwater > Lake >... | reverse complement strand
CAGCAACCCTCACAGCACCCATCGCAGCATCCCACGCAGCACTAACAGCAGCACTAACAGCAGCACTAACAGCAGCTCTCGCAGCAACCCAATTAATAGTGTGATTCACCATTTATTATCAATAGTGTGATTCACTTGCAAGTATTATTATTCGGATTTTTTGGTGTAAACGGAGAAGAGGGGGAGAGCATCAAGCTCCCAAGGCTCGTGGTCTGAGAAGCAGCGACATTTTTTAGATTTCTCTATCCAGTAGCCTCCATCTTGAGGTGGGTCAAGCTGTTTGCACCATTGGAAGCATTTTCCCGATTGGAACGCTAAGTTGCAAGCCACCACTATAATGAGTAATCTTACAATTCTCTCCATCCACCATTATATCAACATCTTGCGTCATAAACAATGGTGATAGTTAAGTTTGCAATATTTTAATCCTATGTTATAAATTTGTTACGGCAAAAATCGAAAGGAAACCACTGTATGACTAATATTCAAGATATTATTAACGCCCTTCAGAAGCTACACGTTCGCATTTCAGGTTTGGAAGCAGGTATGATGGCTCAGAAGAAAGCTATCGAGGCCCTAAACAAGAAAGTTGAAGAACTTGTGGCCGAAGAGGAAGAGATACCCTCTAGCGGGGAATTGGAAGAATCAGAAGAACTGGAATCTATTGGTTGATTCGGGTCTACCCATGACCAGACAAATAATATATAATTTGAGTTCCCGATTCGCGGGAACCAAGCATGATAATAGTTAAGTCAAACCCTGTGGTAGCTAATTTTGATGTGCTCTTCTTCTCGAAGAAGGGCTTCAGCACGTTAGCTCGCGCCAAGAAGATCAAGTACCGCCCAAAGGGAAAGAAATCTGCTTGGCTTGAGCTTGATGTATCGCAGATAAGACGAAAAGCCGATAAGCAAAAATTACTTTTTGCTCATCTGGAATCCTATCGCCGTGAGAGCGAGATAAAAAACAAAAAGAAGCGCAAATCTGAAGAGAGAGTAGAACAGAAGAGAATTAAAAAACTTCACTCCTCAAAAGAAGTAACGGCTAAGGCGAAAATTAAATTTCGTCTGAAAAAGATAGACGAAAAAATAGTACGCTCAAAAGAAGGTTCCGATACAAGATTTCAGTCTTATGCTTTTGAATTAACTAAGTTACTAAAATTTGTGGACGGAATTGAATCACCAAATTCAATTCAAATCGAACAATATTTATTAGCTGTGGGCGAAGAGTTCAAAAAGTTATTTAAAAAACATAAGAGAGCGCACTACTTCCTTCGTATTACTCATCGCTATCGAGGGCTTAAACCACTTAGGCGCGGTCGCAAGATAATTAAATTTGATGGCTTTGCTATTCCAAGATTTAAGGGTGATAGAATTTCGGATATTGATTCAGCCATTATGGTGTTAACTGAAATGTATTTACCAAGATTTGAAAAATACCTAAAATTCGCCACAGCCCAAACCAGTTTTGATTTTCTAGGCTTTGTGCTAGAAGTTTCTTTACCCAACATTAAATAATAGGAAAAACCATGAGCAGAATGATACCTAATTGGATTGACCCACTAACACGCGATTCAAGTCGAGAAACACCAGTTTACTCGGTATTTGATATTGAATCAAACAACTGGATCGATCATGTGGTCACTGGTTATTACGATGGAAAAGAATATAAAGACTACGGAAGCATTATAGAGTTTTTAGATGATGTTTCAAAAAAACGTGACGACAAGATATCGATTTTTGCTCACAATGGTGGAGGCTTTGACTTCAATTTTATTTTAGAATGTATCATTAAAGGGGTTGGGAGAAAAAATTATAAACTTGAAAAAGTTTTTTCAAGGGGCTCCACTTTTCTTTCTATTGAAGTTTCAAATAAGAAAACCGGAACAACTCTGATCTTTAGAGACTCTTTGGCGATGCTACCCTTTTCACTTAAATCACTTACTACCAATTTTAAAACAGAGTGCGCCAAGGGTGAATGGGATCACGTTAATGATTTCAAGAAGCGAGATGATCCAAGGCTTTTAGAGTATCTCAAGGCTGACTGTGTTGGGCTATATCAGGTTTTAGATTCCTATTTTAGCTGGCCCCTAATTAAAGAGGTGGGAGCTGCTTATACCGTAGCGTCTCAAGCCCTGAAGGTATTTCGCTCCTTTTTGGATGATAGAATTTTAGGTTGTAGCGACTCGGTGGATGAGTTTGTTAGAAAGGGTTACTTTGGTGGCAGAACTGAAGTTTTTCGCCCCTACTACAAGGCCAAAGAACCCGATGATAAATTATCCTGTTTTGATATTAACTCGCTCTATCCCTCGGTGATGCGCGATTTCGCTTACCCCACAAGATTTAAAAAATGGGCGCACAAATATACTGCGAACGAATTTGGATTTTGGGAGGCCACTGTTCATGTTCCTAAAGATATGTATGTTCCTCCGCTTGGTACGATTATTAAAATCGACAAGAAAACAAAAGAGGTCGAGTACGTGGCTGACTCATCTATGGGCAAATTTATTTTTCCCACAGGAACATTTTCAGGCGTTTGGTCATCTATAGAATTAGAGTACGCCAAATCTTTAGGTGTAAAAGTATTGAAGGTGGGAAAAGGCGCGATCTTTGAAAATGGGGGTCATATATTTAAAGATTTTATCGAAGAACTTTACGCCATGAGAATGAGAGCAGAAAAAGATTCAGTCGATAGCTTTATCTGTAAGCTAATCCTAAATTCTTGCTATGGGAGGTTCGGGTTAAATCTTGATCGTGAAAACATAGTTCAAGACGATGGAACCATGCCGATCACAGGGCTTACTCCCTATGAGTTTGATACCGGCGAGAGAGTGAATGGTATCCCCATTATGGAGAGATTTGTTAAAGTTGAAGAAAGGATTCAGAGCTTTACTAACGTAGCCATAGCAGCTTGGGTAACAGCACAAGCCAGGATTCGGATGCACAGAGAGTATATGAAAAATCTTGATTCTCTTTATTACACCGATACGGATTCGATGTTCGTAGAAGATAAGGGGAGCATTGACAGCTCCAAAGATTTAGGAAAATTCAAGTATGAGTATTCGGCAACGGAGGCTTGCTTTCTTCTACCTAAAGCTTATTGCTTGGCTGGTATCACAGGAATAAAAGATGCTAAGGGGCAAGCGAAAACCACAAAAACGGTAATCAAGGGTATTAACGAATCTGCCATCAAAGCCAAGGCTGTTACGGTAGACGACTTCTTTAAACTGCTCGATGGGGAGTTTAAGAGGCGAGACAAAATCCCCCTCCCTATTGAGTTCGTAATTCCAGAGAAGTTTTCTAAGGTAAAGACAGCCATGCGTAAAGGCACCTTCTTAGACGTTACGGAAAAGTCAGAGAAAAAATTTAGCGCAAAATATGATAAGCGCGAAATTTATTTGAAACCAAATGGTGATTATGATACACGACCAATATACATAGAAAATGGTGTAGCAACGAATTACCGCGATCCTGATATTCTTGTTATTGCTACTAGAACCAAAGGGAACAAGGTAAAATTTTCTGATGATATAACGGGGTATCAAGTATAAAAGGGGCATGGCTATGAAGTTTAATCCAGTGAAAGAGGCAGAAGCATACGCTCATACGGTTACTGTGTTTTTTCCTAAAGCAAAGAAAGTAGATCAAATTAGGATGGCCTTTCTTTCAGGGGTGGAGCTAGCTAAGAGAAAATATGGAATCAAAGATGATATTTTTGAAGGGGAAATGGCGAGTCAACCCACACTTTTTGAGTGGGCTGGCTACGATCAGAATTTTTCGGGAAGGTCCTTGGGAGCTAAAACTGCAAGAGGTTTTTCGCGGCACTGAGTATCGCTATTGGCTTGGCGGCTACTTCACAGCGCATGGTTGGATAGAGCCAGCTGTCACGGTGGATTGGAAAAAACAAGGTAAATGGTATCAAATAGATCAATATAGTTTGGAGGAGTCTGATGAGTAAAAGATTGGTTAACGAATTTTTTAATATCGAAGATTTTGAGATTAAGAAACTATCTGAAACGCAGGAAACCTATTGGCTTAAAGTTCGTGACTTTTGGTGGCAGGTAAAGGATACAGACGTTAACTCCATCACATCAGGTCAGGCAAGCTGGCTTTCTAAAATCGAGGCTGATTTAGAAGATAACTGGCGACCAAGATGGATGGAAACCGAAGGAGTGGAAATTTTCGCATGAAACCAAGAATCTTTATTCCGTTTTAGTCATTTCATGCTGGAGCGCAATTGTCTCATCGCTTTCTTAGCACCCTCAAGCGCCTCATAATTGCAGTAATTTTCATTATTGGCGCAGAGCTTATCCACTAGCACGATAAGATCATTGATATCGTCGGCAGAACCACAAATCATACCAATGCGAAGATCATCCCATTCTTGTTTGTAAATTCTTTTGGGAGGAATGTTGGTTTTGAGAGTGTGAACTGCGGTCGCACCAAAGCGTCCTTGATCCCCATAGAATACTCGATCCCTAACGGGTTCAGGAGAACCGCACCCACTAACCGCGAACAATACCAGGGCGATGCTTAACAACTTCTTGAAGTCTTTTTTCAAATTCACGCTGTTCCTCCTCGGTCATGGAATCTCTATTTTGCGCTTCCCTTAAAATAACGACTTGAGGAGCGTATGCTTTTCTCGCTTCGTCTCCTAAGTAGTCGAGCATTACATCTTTAAATTCGATGATTCCTCTATCGAGTAGGTCGCTGACAATTTTCTTAGCAACCCAATTGATAAACGCACCGATGAAAGGAACTCCCATGAGTCCTCCAAAGACGCTTACTAAAGCGCCTTGGAGAACACCCTCAAGAACAAATGTTTTTAAGAGCTGGGAATACATTTATACTTTCTTAATATCACGAATCGCAGTGTAGATAAGCATGGCTCCACCAGCGGTGAACAATCCTTCGATTGCAGCCGTTACGATGTTGCCGCTTGCTGCCCAGGCTTGTGCTACGAAGCCAAGAGCTGTGGAAGCTGCGATGATTACCTGAAGGTAGGTTCCGCTGAATTTACCCAAGATTCCCACTACTGGAGCAGTTCTCAAGAGCTGAAATACCGCCACCAAGATCAAAGCGATGGGAGCTTTTCCTTTAATCGTATCAAGCAGAGCAAGAATTGATCCAGTGAAGTCAGGCTGAACGGCATCGGCTGCAAACGCCATGAATGGGAACAAAAACGTCATACCCACAAACATAAACATTAATTTTTTCATTATTATTATCTCCTTGTTATTATTTTAACCTAATTTCGGATTAGGAGGAACTTCGTCAAGTTTAACTAGCGAGGTTCTCTTCATCCAAATTTTTTCGTACATCGTGGGCGGCGGTGGGGTTCCGCTCATAATATTGGTAGTCTTATGTGCTTCCATCCAGAAGGTTATGGAAAACGGATTGAATCCTTGAGACAAGTATTGACCCAGTTCCTGAGCACCTTGAGGTTCGTTTTCCTTGCCAGCGGTAGTCCTCAAAATCACAAAAGCCAATTCATGACGTTCAACTAAATCATTTATTTTTTCTACACTCATTTGGTTTTTCTCCTTTAGAGAAAGATAATGGTGAATGTGCTTTTCGTCAAGATTAATTGGGCTTATCTTTATTATATTGACCGCTTAGGAGCTGTTTTTGGAGGATGAATTCGGAAAGCTGTGACTCAAGATATTCACCAATTTTTCTTAGATGGACGACTTCTTCTTGATACTCGCTCGGCATATCATCAGTATTTTTTAAGAAACGAATAAAACCTTCCAGCTCGATATAGACACCATCTTCGGTCATGTGTACTTCTATATCGAGCGGTAGAGTTTTCATTTGGTGAAATCCAAGAAGGTCTTGTTTAAATACTCAATTTCTTTTTTAGAAAAAGGTCTTTTGAAATCTTTTAGCTCTTTATATATTTTAAGAGCCTTGAGACCATCCTGATAAATCTTTCCCGCCTCGCGCCAGTTAAGAGGAGTATTGCGCCCCCAGGCAAGGCTAGTGCAGCTAAGAGGAGTAAGATTTCCTTTTTTGACCAAGGCTGGTTTGTCTTTTCGTCCATAAAATCTGGTTGCCCAAGACCCCCATCTCTTCAATTTCTCTAGCGAGGTAATGTTGGTTACACCTTTCTTCACGTTTGATTTGTTTTTCTCGTTATACTCGTCACGCTCTTTTTTACTCATTCCGGCTTTTTTACAGTCAGGATTTTTTCTATTAGCAAAATAGGAAGACCATCTCTTTTTAAATGTTTCGATGGATTCACCCATCACGTCTTCAACATGAGGTAGAGATATTTGGTTATAATTAAAATAAGCTCTTATGGAAATTTTCTCAGGTGGAGCTAGATAAATAAACCGCTCGACATAAGGTTGATATTGCCCAGGACTATACCTGTCTCGCTCTCCCGATCCTGCTACACGATCCTGTTTAAGCTCAGGAAATCTATTCCAATAAAAATCTTCTGCCTCATATAGATCAGCAAATTTTTTGATTTCTATATTATATACAACATTTTTATTAATGGTGTTCATCGAAACATTTCCAGTAAATTCTGGAAACTTTTGTTTCAGTAACCCGAGAAAGTGAGTGAAGGCTATTTTTTCAATGTAATCTTTTAACTTAGGAATGCTCGATAGGTTGACAAAAGATTTATCACCTTCTTCAAGCACCTCAAGAACTTTTCCTATGATGAGGCTTGGGGAATTTTGATACATAAAATACTGATGAAATTCTGATTTTAGTTTTTCTATAACTTCGTCATCATCTTTAAAAATGGTAAGATTTACGTCATGGTCGTCAAAAATAGCAGCAACTTTTGGGGAGAGAATAAGAGCCTTTATCATCTGGTATAGATCGTCTTCTGGACTGACACCCATTTTATCTCTTACAATATTTACTCCTCTAGCCGATAACCAATTCACTCCCTGAGCATTGATGTTCCAATGATTGTTGTTAGCATAAGTTTTGAGTTGAGTAATTTGAAAGTCGTTATAAGCGCCTGTTCTATACTTGAGAGTGGCCATTGCTATCGGATACCAACCATCACCCATCTTAATTCGTAAAGACAAAAGAGTATTTCCATAATCTCTTCCACAATGTCTAACGTAGAAACACTCGTATGGAGCATTTAGGCGATTATCATTGTTCGTTTTAGAAAAATTATAAACGCTTGAAGAGTGACCAATATCAACCCACTTAAAATTTTTTCCCTCAACAAAGGTTGAGCCACTAGGAAGCACATTGGGATATGGCGGTTTCTTGGCGGTGATTGGGCTTTTAAATTCTTTGTCCTTAATGCTCTCCCAATTAACCTCTTTTAAGCCGCCTTTTGATAAAGATGATAAATTTAATTTGGCTTCAATGCTGGCAATCTCAACTTTCAAAGTATGAAATTCTTCAAAAGTCATCATGGTTGAAGGCATCTTGGAAACAGCAGCCCGAATAGATGGCATCTCTAACATATCGTCGATGTGATCGGAGACTTCAAATATACATTCGTCGATAGTATTTAAGTCATTTATTAGTTCTTGAAATTTTCTTTTTTTAATAAGGGCAGCTGTATAAGGAAAATTTTCTTTATATTCATCAGTAAAAAATCGCGCATAATTATCAACAAATAAACCAAGCTCTTCTATAATCATTTTTGCTCGGCTTATGGCGATTAGGTCTGTCATGAAAGCGTAAAGATTATTATTAGAGTATTTTTCACATGAGCCGACGACTGAATTAAAATCATCAGCGTTTTGGGCTTCTTTAAAAAATATTTCTGAGACTTTAACTTTTATCGAAATTGCATTATACGGAATTTGTTTAATTAAAAAGGCTTCAACTTCCTTATGAACCTTTTTTACGATAGGTAGGAAGCGATCTCTTCTTGGGTTAGAAATGGCTAAATATTTTTTCATGTTCTCTTAAACCACCTTTTAACAACCAATTCGCTTACGACTCCCCCCACAACAGTTCCAATAGCCGCTATTAGGATGGTTTTAGTAAATTCGGTTTTTGTAATAATGGGTTTGATTTCCACCTCACCTTTAAGTGAGGAAGATTTACAAAGATCGCAGCATTCCATAGGACCGCTCCCCATTGGAACGTGTTGACTGGCATGAATATATTCTGAAAACCTCATCGATCCTCCACCTTTATTAGTCGTCGATCAAGATTCTTAATTTCACCCTCATGCACATCTAGTCTATTAGAAACTTGAATGAGTTTGTCTTGGGAATATTTATTCTCAGTCAACATTCCACGCATTTGAAGATTCAACTCGGTTACACTTTGAGTAAGACTCTTAATATTCTCTGTCCAGTTGGCGCTCTGATAGGCGATAAAACCCATAATAATTGTGAGCGCCACAGAGATTATTCTTTCCATTAATTTAAATACATTATCTTTATCCACTTTTGCGCCTCCTTGCGACTATTAAAACTAAGGTGATTACACCCGTAGCTACGGCAAGAGCTGCTATCGCGCCCAAGCCTAAACTGTCTTGGGTTCCGTATACGTTTTGAGTATCTATAGAGTAGGAACTTGCGGTGGGGTATCTGCCCGATTTTAAGACAGCAACATCGGAGGGGCTAAAGCGAAGATAATTTCCGCTTTCTAGCCACATGAACATTGATCTTTTTTCAGGGGAAGGAAGAGAAACGTGAACTACACCTTTTTCTTCTGACTCATCAATAATTTCTCCAAGAGAATTAGAGAGAGGAGATTTTGCGATTTTTAGGAAAAATTCTCTAGCACTTGTGTTTAACGGTCGTAAATCTGCCGCCATTCCTCTCATATGAAAGGAATTTTCCGAACCACCAATTATGGAGTTCACGGCGGGTGAGCGATAAGCGGAATTCACTCGAAATGGTCCAATCTGATCGTAAATGAAATCAAGAATGATGGCTAATTCCCGCAGTTTACCCAGGGCAAAGGTATCTGGCGTGTTATCAGCACTTTGGCTAGTAGTTGTCAATTCTTCTAAGGTAAAGTGTTTGCTCAATTGCATAGTATGGTAATTATATCAAATAACCTGATTCTTTAACATTGATTTAATAGTGGTGAATCTGCTATGGGGTACTAAGGAGAAAATTTTATGAACAAACCCCATTGGAATCAGAAGGTAGCAAAAAATCGTGGCCTAGAGTGGCGTAAAAAGCTACTTTTCGGACGCTTAGACGTTCAACGGAACCCTACACACTTACGTCTAAAAAGAATCAAGAAAAACAAGACACAGATCGAATTAGCCTCACAAATCGGTATGAGCTATACGACTTACGGAGCCGTAGAATCGGGCCGTAGACCTGTAGCTAAACCCAAAGCCGAAAGAATCGCTAAAGTGCTCGGGTTGTCGTTTGAGAAGGTATTTAAGCCCACCGAACACCCCACAAGATTCTTGGCGGTACGAGAATGACGCAAGTCATGAGAGGGGTCGACCTACTTCAAAACGGCCAAGCCCAAATGGGTAATCTTGACGATGATGAGATGATTACCATCATTGATAAACACCATTCTACTTGTGATTGGTGTGATTGTGAAAACGGGCCTAGCGATAAAGAGTATTCCACTGATAACCCCAAATATGAGGGAGAAGTGTATTGCTCCCAATATTGTATGGAAATAACAAGAGAGTTTGAAAAAACAAATGGAGGTAGCATGAGCGAGGAGATAATTTCAAGAGACACAACAGATAGATTTTTTCTTACGGGTAAAATTGTTAGCAAAAAATTCTCCTACCGAGAACACCAAAGCAGGGGGAAAGAATGGAATGAGGTTGCTGATGCAGTAATCTTGATTCCACAACAAACTACGGAAGCTGATATTTTTCTAAGCGCATGGCTACCTGAAAAACTCACCGAAGCGGAAAAAATTGTTAACCCTGAGATTAAGGAATACTCGGAAGTTCTTTTTGAAGCGGGTTATCCCGTGAATGGTTATTTTAGAGGCGCTTTATGCCACGGTAATCATCTTTTGCCTTACCCCCACATTTTCGTTATGACGAAAGGGGCAGAAGAAAGGCTTCGTCCTCATGCTGGCAATATGGTGAAACTTACCGCGCTAGGGGATCAGGAAGAAGAACTTCTCTATGAGGCAAAGGCTGAAACAAAATCGCCCTATTCCAATATTCCATAATTTTTTGTTTGAATTAGTGTTTGAATTATGAAATTATGGTTTTTCAAGTGGTTCCTGCCGTATTCTCGCTAAACTTTTTAGCTTCTTTAAAGGCACTTCCGATTAACTCGCGGAAGTGCCTTTATCTTTTTAAAATATTTTCTTGACGAGACTTTCTAACTGAACTATTCCTACCAACGAAGCAACAATAATGGTGTTTCACAACGCATGAACGCAACAAAGGATATAAATATGTCTAAAAATAAACCAACCAATAACCCTACCAATGACGAAGCAGAAGCAGAAGCTACCCTAGTAGCCGGAAAAGATATGGGAGCTATGCCACAAGGCGCTAAATTCGCTCCAGCTAATCCTGGTGAAAAGATGGTAGCATACGTTCCTGGTAAAAATTGGACTATCGGTCAGATTCTTACCGGAGCATACGTTCGTACCGAGCGCGTGTATTCTGAGAAGATCACTGCTGGTAAAAGAGACTCTCTGGGAAAAATGTACCGCGACTTCCATGTGCTCGAAGATTTGACCAACAAATCTTTGTTCTGCATCTGGTCTGTAGGTATCTTGGGTAATTTCTTCGATCAAGTTGTAGAAGGCGCTCCCGTAAGCATTACCTACAAAGGTCTTGCTGACGAACCCTTCAAGACAGGGCAATCAGTACCTCACATGTTTGATTTCGCTCTTGGTGAAGGTTATCGACTTCAGCCTCGCAGAAACGCGACGCCTGAAGCTAATGCACAACAATAATTAATTATTGAAATCGGGAGGGGAGCAACCCCTCCCTTTTTTATCAAGCGCCGCCGTAAAACCCCTGCCTTTAGGCATGGGGAGGAGGTCAATTGGGGGAAATGAATGCGACCACTAAGATCAAAGTTATCGTCGATATATGGGGAAATTAAAAATAATACTTGGAAGAGACAAAATCAATTTTTAGGAATGTATACGGTTCCTAACGAATTAAAGGATAGCTTCAAGTATGCTGGAAAAAGCGTTTCTCGAATTACCATGAACAAAGATATGATTCCGGCGTTCACAACGGCGATGCAGCTAGTGATGGAGCGCGATCTTGAAAATCATATTAAAACTTATGACGGTTGTTTTAACATTCGTCTTGCTCGTGGCTCTAGTCGTATTTCTACTCACGCTTACGGTCTTGCTATTGATCTTAATGCTGCCACAAATCGTTTGGGCACTGTAGGAAACATGAATCCAGAATTGGTAAAATGTTTTCTTGAGGCAGGTTTCGTTTGGGGTGGTAAGTGGAAACGAAAAGATTCTATGCACTTTCAATTTGTAACGGAGGCTTAAATGAGATTTGAAAAATTTAATTATTTAGTGTTCTTACTATTTATCTCGATCATCACGGTGATGATTCTTAATAATTGTTCTTCTCCTAAAAAAGATTCATCAATTCCTGCACCTATTACGGAGCCAACACCTGTTGAGGAGCCAGTAACCCCCACAAAATCCGTAACGTGCAAGTCTGGAGTGTGGTGTTATGATGGAATGGTGGAAACGGCTCTAAAAACTTATGGTAAAGCAATTTTGGTTTCACAACCAAAAGACGCTACCTCTTGGTGCAAAAATTTGAACAATACTTCACTAGATAACAAAATCAAATTCTATGTGACTTTAGTTCATGCTCTCGCCTATCACGAATCGAGCTACAAGCCTGAAGCAACCTATAAGGAAAATTTCAAAGACCAAAAAGGAAATTATATAATTTCTACTGGCTTGCTTCAGCTAAGTCAGGAATCAGCTAACGCTAGCATTTATCGTTGCGGAATCACAAACGCCGCCATGCTCAAAGACCCACAAATTAATATTAATTGTGGAGTTAAGATCATGAATAAGTGGATCGTGGGTGATGGGGTGATTCAAGGTGGCGGAACCGGAGCATGGAGGGGCATGTCTCGCTATTGGAGTCCTTTTAGAAAATCAGACCGAATCAACACCATGAAAAGTAAAGTGAAACTTTTGGATTTCTGCAAATAAGATGTTAGACGCTTACGCGAAGGATAGAGCTTTGCGACATTTCTATCATAGAGCGTTAGAGCGTCATGGTCTAACTATCTGTAAAAATACCGCTCAGTCTATTACCAATCAAATACACAATAAGGAAGCCGAATTTCTTCGCTGGAGCGAAGGGGAAGGCTTCCGCTCTTTTTATCGTGTGAAAATTCATGGCACACCATATATTATTCTTTATGATTTAGTTATAGACTCACCATTAACCATTTATCATAGTTCGTGGCTAAGATTTGATAATGGTAAGTGGAAGAGAAAACCGCGAAGAGCGAGGAGTTTAAATGATGCTTTGCGAAGAATGTAAAAGAGAATTTCTTTGTGATAAAAATGATCCCAACAAAATTTTTATTTGTCGCTTTTGTATGGGAGAGGGATTAAATCCTAACCACTACAATAATAAAGTTATTGAAGCGAAAAAACTTCTTGATGGAATTTTGGATGAAAAATGGTTAGTTCTTAGAAAAGACGTAGACCGACTTCTTAATAAGATTCGAGAAGTGAGAAGAGTTTTGAAATAGATTTAATGGGTTGTAGTTCAGTTGGTAGAACGTCGCACTGTTAATGCGAAAGTCCGAAGTTCGAGTCTTCGCAACCCAGCCAGAATTTGTGGGATACGCCTCTTCTCGCGTGAAGAGTAGTGCCCTACGGTCGATTCTCCTGCCTAGTCACCTGCCTATTCTCCTGCCCAGGCGTATCTTGTTTCCTGCCTTTTTCAGCCTTGTTTCCTGCCTATTTTCCTGCCCAGCTATTGCTTTTTCTCCTGCCAGCACCATATTGTAGTCATCTAAAACCTGCTAAAACCCAAGGAGAACATGATGGCAAAACTGAAACGGTTCACTAATGAGGACGAAGAAACCACCAAACCGGCGCTTTTTATGGGGCTTCCTAGCGAAGAACTCGATGAAGATGAAATTACTGAGATGAGTGAGGAGCCTGAATTCGATATTTTTACCGATGTAGGACAAAAACTGACCTCTTCTGGCGATAGAATCACTTATACCATCCGAAAAGATGGGGAATTCATTGCTGGCTCGATCAAACACCCATTTTCTTGGGATAAAATTCAGCAAAAATACGGTGGAGGCACTTTTACTATTTCCGCACGGTCCACAAACAAAGGCAAATACATCAAAACACAAACGAGAAATGTGGCTGAAGTAGAGGAAGATGAAATAGAAAAAGTTGAACCTGAATCAAGAGGAAGCTCCACAACCGATCTTCTCATGCTCTTGCAAGCGCAAAAGCGTGAAGAACGTGAAGAACTAAATCGCCTAGAAGAAAAACGTGAACAAGAGAGGCGTGAGCGCGATGAGAAAGCCGATCAAGACCGCCGTGATCGTGAAGCGCAAATGAAAGCTTCTGGTGACACCACCATGATGATGATGATGAAGATGATGGAATCGCAATCGGCGCAAACGACCTCTCTCCTGACCGCTATGCTTCAAGGCAATCAGCGAAAAGAGCCTGAATTTGGTGCTGAGAAGCTAATCAATATGATGGAATCGAGGATGGAGAAAGTTATTGCCTTGGTTCAGGGTAAAGATAAAACAAAAGATATTGATGCTCTGAAATTAATCGAGCTTCAATCAACCGCTGAAGATCGCGGTTATAAGCGAGCCATGGATTTACAAGCGCAAGCCGAGAGAAAAGCGGAAGAACTGGCTGATATGCGAGAAAACGCTACGCATTCCGGTGAAGCTGCTCAATCCACAACCAAGATGCTCATTGAGGCCGCTGTTCCGGCTCTACAAACGATTATGGCAGCTCGCGGCGGTATTCCTGCCATGGCACCACAAGCGCCGCTTGTAGACCCACACAGACCGGCGCTACCCGCACCAGTTATGCAATCACCATCAATCACCAATAAACCGGCACTCATCGCTCAAACGAAAGTGCGTGTCCAAAAGGAATTCATCCCCATGAGTCAGAAAGATTTAATTGAAAGCACTGTTTTTACAGAGATCGGTAAAGATTTAAGCAGTAATATGCTTTCAGGGAAGTATGATCCTGAAAAAACGGCAGATAAAGTGCTTGATATTCTAAAACCTTTCGGAATCACTCCAGATAGTCTCTGTTCACAATACACAGCCTATGCTATGTTGGATATTGCAAGGAAAAAAGGTGTTCCTGATGCAATTAAACCCTATATAGTGAGGTTTCATGGCCGGATTAAAGCTAAAACCACAGTGGCTCCTGGGGAATCCCCCAAGAGTGACGAACAGCCAGCTAAGTGATTCCGCTAAAGGTAATCTCGAAACTGTAGAGTTAATGTCTCGTGTTGCGCGTCAGCGTTTTACCGATCCAAGAATTCGTCAGTTAGCCCTAAAAATTCTGCTAGAGGCCGGTGTAAAGAGCCACAATTTCAGAGATGAAGCTGTGGCTCTTGCCAATTTCGTTCAAAAGTATATCCGCTATGTTCGTGATCCGCATGGGGTGGAGCAGCTCCACGACCCTATTTTCATGTTAAACGAGATCATGAAGGGAACGGCGCAAGGTGATTGCGACGACCAAGCACTATTTTTAGCTACTCTTCTTTTAAGCATTGGTGCTCAGCCCGTGTTTGCGATTGTTCGATACAATTCCACTTCAGGCTCTTTTAATCATATTTATACTGTTGTTTACGATAAAAACTGGACAACCAATAAGCAAAGAATTGTTCTTGATACGATTATCAAGGATCGTCCTATTGGTTTTGAAGTGCCTCACAAATCACTTAGAGAAATTCCCGTTTAAAGGAGTTAGTCATGGAAAGATATTTTTCAAACGTGTCGGAAGCCTTGGGCGCTGTGGATCAGGGTTCTTATACCTATTACAATTCCGACTTGGAGAGAATCAGAGCGGAAGCGAATGGGGCTGAAGCCGCTTACGATAAGCAGATGGTTTTGAGAAAAGAAGCGGAAGCTAGTGAAGCTGCTTATGACGCTAAACGCAAAGCATTGGCTGATGTTGCTGCAAGAAGATTGGTTAGCGGAACGGACGCTGATAAAATTAGAAACGTATTTATTGGGGCGGCAGTCCTCGCTTCTATTTTACTAATCACTTTAGTTGTCAGGTCACGCAAATGACAAAATATTATCGCTCACTTTCTCAAACCATGGGTGAGGATGCCCTATCTGTGCTCGATGCTGCTTCAAAAGATGAATCAAAATATCCCATTGATGATAAAATGGAAGAGAAACAGAAGGCAAAATTTCAGCTTTCTACCGATGAAATAGCGACTATCACTAAAGAGCTTGCGCTGAAAAAATCTAAAGCTAGGTTCGCTAGAATTAAAGAAAAAACAGCTCACGGTGATTATTCGGAAAAGTGGTCTGAGTCGGAACCTTATTCTGTTGATGATGCTCTTGAACAGCAAGCCTCGCAGGAAGAATACAAGCAAAAAATGAAGGAGTGGCAAGCCAAAAATAAATCTTCCGCTGACAAGGGTTTGTTTGATCTTGAGGCTCGTAATCAAAAGAATGAACAATCAAGTTTCTTAAAAGCTTCTGAGGAAGCGCGTGTAACAAATTATCAGTCAAGAGCTGACACCTATCCCCATGTTACTGGCGGTTCACCGAATGCTCCGGCGAATATTCCGCCGCCGCCACCGCCACCACCACCACCACAAATGGTGGCTTATAACCATCAGGCGGCGCAGACAAGGCAATCAGGAATTTCTAGTTCGACAGGATTTAAAGGCTTTGGAGGAATAATGGAAAGACATAAAGATTATATGGAAATCATCGACGATACATCAGGATACGATACCGTGGATGATTCCACCATTGACGTAGACCCTAATACTGGTTGCCGGTATTCAAGAGTTAAAAAAGGTTCTCGCTTACCTTATAGCAGAGTAAGGGCAAATGTAGCTTCTGGCGAGATTGATCCCGTTACGGGAAATCGCACCATGATTGCGGAATTCATCCCCGATAAAAACGGTGAATCCGTTTTCAAGGTAGCCGATGTTCAATACTATCCCGACATGACTGTAGCTCGTGAGGAAGAGGTTACGTTTCCTCAAGCCATGAATCATATCAATGAATATTACGGTCGTATGATTACCGATGTTCCAATGGGAGAAGCCGGAAACGCTGATATAGATTTACGCAGAGCGATTATTGAGGCGCAAGAATTTTCACAAAATGCTTATACCGATATAGCACCTGCCGCTTCCAAAATTCAGGACAAGTTTAAAACTCTTGATATGTCCACGGCTGTATTAATTTTGGGTGTGGGGTATATTGCGGTTAAGTCGTTACCGTCCAAATATTTGGCGCTTGCGGCTGGTCTACTATACTTAAACGCTAAATCTAAAAACTGAGGTAAAAATGGTTTATATAATTAAAGGTGGCGACACATTATTTAAAATTGCTCAAGCAAAAACGGGAAATGGAAATCTTTATACCGGAATTTTACCGCTTAATCCGCAAATCACGAATCCTGATTTCATTCGTGAGGGTGATCTTTTGAATTTGCCTACATCATGGGGTGGAGGGTCCTCATCGCAGCCTAGCTTGCCAGCGCCAGCATCGGGAGCTGTGCCAGCAAAGGGAATTAACAATACTATAATTATCGTTTCAGTGGTGGCTGCTGCCGCTGCCGCCGCTTATTGGTGGATGGGGAAATCTTCGGAACCCGTAGCAGCAAGCAATCCAGAGGAGGATGAAGATGAAGAATAGATCAATGGGGATTGCGTTTAGTGAGTATTTTGATCGGGGTTTTAATCCCTTTGTAAAACCATCTGCGCTTCCTTCACATAAAATTATTAGCTCTGATGATGCAAGACAATACATCATGCCTATCAGAGATGAATTGAATTCCATAAAAAGAGAAATCGTGGAAGAGGCTAAAATGACGGTGAAAATGCCTACTGTGGCTATCGATACACCAAAAGGTGTTTCTCCTACGGTTGTGGGTGCGGGATTGTTAGCCATTTATTTGATGTTTAGAGGTAAGTAATGAATTTTGATTTCAATACATATATTGCTACAGGCTACCCAGCCTCCGTTGCCGCTTATGTAAATGGTTCATATGACACAAACCCCGTGGCCGGTAGGACTACTCTCGCTTGGAGTGTTCCGTGGCCAGGAATTGATTCTCGCACTCGTCATGAGACTCTCGCCTATGAACAAAAGATGTTTGATCTAGCAAAGGCTGCGATTACAGCTTTTGAAAACTTTCAGGCAGGAACAAACGCTTTTAAGAAAATAACTGATGTTAGTAAAGATTTAACTGCCTTTAGAAAGTATCTCGTTATTCGTAATCAGGATATTGATGATGAGTTTACAATGAACTCTTCCATCAAGGCTGATAACGAAATGTGGGGAGATTGGGATACTAAGCGGAAAGTTGAAAAATGGTTTGATGAGCAAACTAGCGAGTCGATGCGAGCATTGCTTGATGAAGCTAGAATCTTCCAAGCTGATGCTGTGAGCGGATTTGCTAGCGCGAAAATTGCTTTTTATCGCAATAAAGTGATTCCTCTTAAAAATAAATTTAGTTCTAGCGACCAACAATTTCTTCGAGACGTATTTTTATTTAAAACAGATGGTAGCGTATCTCTTGATGATCTCGTGAAGGCACTAAAAATGCTTAAACCATATTTAAGTTTTGCTGACTTAAATTCGGTTTTGATGTTTTCCTATACCATGATTCTTGGCTCAGATATGAGTTCAAATGTCTTGAATACCGATTCCGATAAAGCCTATTACGAGAGAAATATTGCAAAAGAAGTAGCAGAGATTACTGCAAAGTATTCTTCATTAGCTAGCCGCCTGGGTTCTTGGTTAAAGCCAGAAACAGGAAGTCTATTTCTTGAGCGGTTGAATATTCATAAATTGGCCTATTCAAATCCCAACGATCCCAGATATTATATCTGTGGCGATGTTTGTAGAACCATTAATCAGAATTTTATTAATGCTGTAACCGATGCTGTAACGAGTGTGATTGGTGGATCGTCCATTCAAAATGCTGAAACCGCAAAAGCGATTACTGAGTCAGTTGAAAAGAAAATTCAGGAATTTGTAACCAAAGGGGTTAGCAGCGCAATGACACAAGAGCAAGCCATAGAGCTTGGTAAAAAATTTGCCGCCGAGGCGCAAACCGAAGCAAACAATTCTGTCAGAGCGCAAGCTATTAGCAAGGGTGGGTTTAGTGGTTTTTTCCCTTTCTTGCTCGGTGGAGCGGCGCTCTGGCTTTTATTTAAGGAGAAAGAAAAATGATTCATTTTAGTAAACGTGGCATGGGAAATTTTGGTCGCTTAGGGGCTGTAGATCAAGGCTCATATGAGCATGGTGATGAGAAAGAAACCGAAGTCACCCAAAAGCAAGGCGGCGAATTGCTGGGTGTGGCCACACAAATTGGTGGTCTATTCGGCATGGGTGGTGGCGCTGCTGGTGGTGGTATGTGTGGCGCGTGTGGTAGCGCCGATGAAAAAGCGGAAGAAGATAAAAAGAAAGAGCTAGTGTCTAAATATCCCCTTAGACAGTGCAGCAGTCCTCCTACGCCCGATTGCTTGGCCTATAATAAGAAAATGACAGAGCTTCAAGAGCAAGAGTTCAATTCTTGGAAAGCCGCCAAAGATGAGGCTGTGGGCGAAACCATGAATCCTGATGAAAGACAAAAATTTGGTTTCGTTTCGCAATTGGCGCAAAAACTAAAAGCGGCTCACCCCGAAGCTGGTGATATGACTCTATCGGAGATTAGAAAGATTTATCCTGATGATTTTGATAAAATCTATGAGCAGCTAAAAACCCAGTTTCCTTTTCTCAAGGCTATTGATGCTGATACGGCTCTCGCCATGAGTCCGAGTATCGCCAAGATGACTCTTGATGAGCTAATCAATAAAACTTCTGCAATCTCAGGCATGGGTGCTGGCCCCTCAAGAAGCTCAGGAATGGCTGCCGGTGTGGGAATTATCGCCCTTCTAGGTATCGGTGCCGCCATCTTCTTTGGGCGAAAAAAGTAGTTGCTTTTCAAAAAACGAGTTTAAAGGTATAATATTAATAGGAGATTTTCATGGACAACCTTAAAGAACAACTAGGCTACTACAACGCTGATTTAAACACCTTTGTGTATCACGATACGCAGTTAGGCGCAAACCCTCTTAGCGATCTTTGGGGTTCGATTACGGGTGGTATTAAAACTACCGTGGACAGTAGGTTAGAAGCATTTAAAGATCAAATTAAAGATTTACCCGCCGATGCTAAAGAAAGAGCTATGGATCAATTTTTGAAAACCGGCACTGGCGAGGCTGCCGTAGCTCAAGCTAAAGAAACATGGATAGGGCAACAGCAAGAAAATGCTCGCGTGTTTTATGTAAACAATAAAAATTCGATCAATACCGTTCTCGCAGGAACCGCTCTAGTTCTGACCGGCTACATTGTTTATCGTGCCATGAGCAGTCGTAAGACTGTTGCAGCCGCGAACCCAAGACGTAAACGTAGGAATCGCAGAAGGAGTCGCTAATGAGAGTTCTCAATAGTCGTCAGCTAAGAAATCTACCGCGAGTAGATCAGGGAAATCTTTATTTAGATGAAGTATCTCCCGTTGAACAAGCTCAAAGAGATAAAATTCTTCGTGATCGTCAAAAGCTCATGATGGTCAATGACGCTAGGGCTAAAGCTCAAAGACAAGAAATTTATCGTCAAGAGATGGTTCGCCAAAAGCAGAGCGAAGCTCACAACCGTATGCTTCAGCGTTCACTAAAACAAGATGGTCACGCCACCATGCGAGCCATTCAGAATCAGGGAAAAGGTTTTGTTCCTCAGTTTGGTGTACGCGCTCATCAAACTGGTTTTGTTGACTGTCAGGACGCAAGACAAGCTGATTTCTTGGCTCAAGATGTTTACAATGCTCCGCAGTTTAATAACCATTTAACAGCCAAGGATCGCAAATCTTATTCTAAGTATAAAGATTGGCCTCTTGTAATGGATGCCGCTGGTGATTTTGGTGGATACCTTCTCTGTGAAGCTGGTTCTCCCGATTTCTCCACTCGTATTGTAAACGATGCGAGAACGGATTTTGGTTATGTTCCTCAAAGAAGGAGAAAGCGATGAGCCACTTTGATTATGGTTTTGGTTCTGCCGCAGCCGACAAGGCCTATGAGGATGCTGAGTACGCTAGCCTAAATATGGTTGAGAAGGCATTGAAAGACGCCCAAACCAAAGCAAAGGTTGCTTACCGAGAAATGATTTTGAATTTTCAAAATTCGGTTCGGGAAAGAAACAATAAACTAGCTCAAATTCGTTCTCTTCCAGAAGGTGCTTACAAAAAGGCTAAAATTGAAGAGTTTAAAGCTATCGACGATGGTGGATGGTTTTCTCCAAGTTTCACGGCTCAAGCAAAATCCATGCAAACGCTTTTAGAAAAAGTTGGGGCTGAATCTTCTCTTCCGCAGCTTGATACGCTAGGGCTTATCCCCCTTGCGGCTCTTGCCGTGATTCCAACAGCAGCTTGGGTTTCTGGAACTACGATGGCGATAGCCGCCGCTGCTCTTGCTACCTATTTTGCTACACAAACAATTAGGTATGGGGCCATCATCATCAATCCTGATGGTGTAGAAAAAGCTGATCCTTCCATCACATCAATTTTCGGAACGCAAATTGGTTCTGGTTTGAAATACGGAATCGTTTTAACCGCTGTGGGTGGTGCTGCTTACTTATTTATGCGGGGGAAAAATGCAAAAGGATGAAATCGAAATTGATCTTCTCAGTAAAGAGAGTATGGCTTTTTACACCTCTATAGGCTTAATTATTTATATGCTTTATAAAGCAAGCTCAGGCATGCCCGAGTATTCCATGAACACACCTACCGGAACTATTGGAGTTCGAGGGTAAATGAAAACGAAAGCAGCAAAAAACTTCTCCGTTAGCGGGGCTAAAGCTCCGACAAATTTTCACGCTGACGCTTGGGTTGATGATGTTTCTGCTCTTTCTACTAAAAAGAGAGTGGAGATGGCTGAAGATTTACTCATGGAGTTGTCATCCTTGAAAGGCGCTGGGCCTACGATTGATGCTTTTGCTGATCCTAAGCAGTTTGAAAAACTCGCAGTTATTCCATACATTTATTATATTCCACTCAAGCGCACTCTGGAAAATAGGGTTTTACACAAAAAATTCCCCAATATTGTGATTGCTCAAAAGAATAAAAGTTTGCCTATGCTGCTTTTACTTACTGATAAATCATCCTCCGATAGCTCGGTTCCCATCGATTATGTGTCAACCTTTCCGCCCGACATTCATCAGATACTCAGTTATGCAAAAGTAATTTCTCTCATGGACGCTGCCGAGAAGAAGAAATTAGTCGAACTTCTCATTGATGGTGTTGAAAGTCATAAGAACCAAAATAAAAAAGGTTCTAAGGGATGGTTTTCTGATTTTTTGCGATCAGGCACCGAATATGAAATTGAAGGATTTGCCTTAAATATATCTTATTTGAATATTGATCCTAAGTTTGGTGAAACCAAACCTCTGTGGGTTCACGGCTGCGGAACACCCGCTCTTTTGCTAAAAAATAAACAGTATCCCTTTTTCATCATCACGGGGCCAAGCCTTCGTCTTGATGAAAACATATTCGGTGATCGAAATATGACGGGTTTTACAGGATAAAAAGGAGAATATTGTATGAAAAATTGGTTAATTTATGGAATTTTGGGTTTTGCGGCTTATAAACACTTTGTAAAAGACGCGAAAGCCTCTGAAACAAGGCCCGCTTCCACCACAGGTGTAGCGGCTCAAGCAACCACACCAACCGCGACACAAACCCAGGCTCAGGCCACAAATAACCAATCTGCTGTTTACGCAGTAGAGAGTTAAGGAACTAAAATGCAGTTACAATACGTTTTGGCCAATCCAAGGCAGAAAAATTCAAGAAAAAAGAAAAAAGCTCGGTCAAGGGTTCACAAAAAACACAAATCGAGCCAAACTATAAAAGTAGGGGGAAATCCTGTGAAAAAAGGTAAATTGAAAAAAGGTTCTGCTGCTGCAAAAGCATGGGGCCGAAAAATGAAAAAGGCGCGGCTTGCCAAGGGTAATCCTAAAAAGTCGCGTAAAAAGCGCAAGAATCCCTACAGGGATGTTGCCACCGTTCCTGTGCATAAGACTCTTAAATCCAAAAAATACTACTCTCCTGATGAACTCAAGGAGTTTGTTGCCGCTTATCGCGCTACCGCAATCGATAAACGAAATGTTCTTAATTCGCTAAGCGATAGGGAATTGGCGCAAGCCGCGTTCCTGGGCAACAAGAAGATCAAGACTCAATACCAAAAATTGGATAAAGAGACCAAGAAAGAAAAAGCTGCTGTTAAGAAAATTCTCGATGCTCAACGTGAGCACGATAAATTTCAGAAAAAAGTGGCTGACTCTAGTGGAAAAATTACATTAACAGAATTTTTGAAGAACCCGAAAGGACGAAAAATGAAACGCAAGAAAAAGTCTAAAAAGGCGAAACGTAACGCTGCAACCGCTAAGTTGGTGCAAGTAAATCCTCGCAAAAAGAGGAAGTCTCGCAAGACTCGTAAATCTCGTCGTAAAGCTCGCAGCACTCATTCCAAAGCTAAGAAAAGCAAAAACTTGGTGAGAATGGTGGGTCGCGCGCGCCTTTCTAAGAAAGCTGCTAAGGCTATCGGTCGTCGCCGTAAGCTTGGCGTAACGGTAGCGATTAAGAATCCTATCATGGGTCTTGATTGGAAAGATTTGGGAATGGCTTCTCTTTGGGCTGCTGGTGGTTATGCCGCCGCTCAAGGTATCGTGTTCGCCATCGACAGCTTGGCTAAAGGCAAAGCAACGGCAGCAATTCGTGATGCTGCTGGCCCTATGGGTGCTCCCTTTGTGATTCCGGCTCTAGGCGTACTCGGCGGTATTGGTCTGATGGCTGGCTCTAAGTATATCCCTGGTAAAGGTGGAAACATCGCTCAAAAAATGGGTGCTGGCGCTATCACTGTGGGAGGAATCTTGGTTGCCGCAGCCGCTGTTCGTTTGGTTCTTGGTCAAGCGATCAAACAATTCCCACAAATTGCTACCCTCCCTGTTATCGGCCCAGCTATTCAAGCTAGCGCCATGGCCGGTGTAGAGTTTTTTCCTATGAGCGGTGCTGATTTCGGTCGCATGGGTGACGGTTACAAGCAACAGCCAGGTGATTGGGGAACTGCCACTGTAGGTGGTATTCCTTCCGGCATGGGTGATGTTCAATTTTTCCCAATGCAGGGCATTCCATCCGGCATGGGCGAAGTTCAATACTATCCTCGCGGCTCTAACGGTGACGATATGTTCACTCAATCGGAAGCTGGCGATCTTCTCGAAGCAGAAGGTTTGGGAAATGCTGATTTCGGCTCTGCCGATTTCGGTGAAATCCCTTCCGGCATGGGAATGGGATAATAATTTAGGCTTGAGGGGCTTTCCCTCAATTCAAAACGAGAGTTAAGGCCAAGATTTGGTGCCTTAACTCTCGGTTTACAAATCCAAATCACCAGTGATTTACTCTATCTTTGGAGTAACACTTATTTATAAAAGAGGACTATCTATGCCTATCGTAAGACTACCTAACGGTGACTTGCGGGATGAAATCAGACAACCTTTGTTTGATACCATTTCCGCTGTTGCTGGCCAAAACCCCAATATCTTTAACAATCAGTCGTTCTTCTCGAACGCTGCTGGTAAAGCTCCTTGGCAAACCAACCTTCGTCAAAACAACCTTCTCGAAACCGCAGTATCCTACCGCGTAATGGGAATGGCTCTTGACGCTCAATATTTGAACAACAATGCTACGTTGCTTGCTCAAATGTTTCTTCCTAACCTTATGGACTACGGAGCAGTTCGTGTTCATATCGGTGAGAAAGACTACTGGACTGGTCCTATGAATTATGTAATGGGTCGTCTTGAGCAAAATGGCGCTGTAGCTTACAGCCCAGAAATTCAAGCTGTTCCTGCCGATACCGCTGGCTTCTTGAGCGGTCTTGTTTACCAGCGTTGCGGTGCTCCTGCCGTTCAGGGCGTGGTATTGTCGGGTCGCCATGTGGTTGACATTAACCCTCTCCAGAGCTTCTACGTTCAGATGACGGTTGAAGTTCCTACCGCTTTGGCTGCTCTCGCTACCTGCTCCCTTGATGCGAACGATCAGATCAATCTGAAGTTCTCCTTCAAAGGTTTGCAGCGTCGTCCTGTTCAGTAAGATTAGATTTTGGGAGCCTAGCCATCCGTGGCTGGCTCCCAAATTTATACCTTCCATCCGTGGGGTATAAATAAAGGATATACGAAATACGGGTGATTCGCCCAAAATCTGATTGGGTTATAGCTCCACCCAACGGGGGAAGCTGGAATGGAAGAAAAAGACGATGATTACACAATTCAAAGAAAACAAATTAGAAGGTTCGAGCGTGTTGCTCGAAAGGAGCATAAGCGTATGAGTCAGCTCGAAAATGAAATGCTGAAAAGACTACCATCCTCTCTCGTGCCTGGAAACGTGGGAAATTATTACGATGTAGCTTGGCAGTTTGATTACACGGTATATTTTGATTTTGGTGCAAACCCCACCTGGCCTACTGCGATTACCCCAGCGAATAATCGTCAGAGCTTTCAAGTGAGCCAAGAGGCAGCATTCATTATCGGTTCGATTTCAAGAAAATGCTATTCCGGCTCCACCTCTGGTGAGCTGGCACCTCTTCTTGTTCAATTTACGAACCGAAGCTCCACGAGACAATTCATGGATACTCCGATTCCTCTTCAAGCAATTGGAAAGAAAATTCCTCCCACAATTTGGGAAATGCCTCTTATCTTGATGCCCAACTCTTTTCTTGATGTGACTGTTTCTACTTTTCAGACTATTGCTCAAGCTACTAATGGAAGCGGAAAATTCGCTATCACTTTTTCTGGCTACAGAACCCGCACTTCAGACATTGACACCGTTCTCTCAACGGTTTTCGGGAGGAACTAATGGACATTAGAAATATGCGCGACCATAACCGGAATCGTCAAATGGCTCAAAAACTCGCTAAGCGTGGCATGGGTGAAACTCCAGGCTTTTATGCTCAAGGAGCTGAAGGGTTGAATCAAAAATTCGATCAAGGAATCCTCTCTGGCTTTAAACCTGGGAACGTAGGCGAAATCAATGATGTGATTTGGCCGTTTTTCTTTCAGTTTAGCACCGCAGATTTAGTTCCTGGCGCTTCTGATGTTTACAGTTTTTCTGTGACTCAAGAGGCGGGATTTTTGCTTCGTCAAATTTCTCACGCAACTTTTAGAAAAGTTGGAACGGATTATGAATACATTGATCCCTTCTATTTTGATGAATCTTCAAACTCCCCTAACGGGTTAGTTTTCACGATGGAAGATTCCTCGTCGAGCAGAGTTTTCAACGGTCGCGTGAGCGAAGAAGTGTCGATGCTTGGAAATGCAAATTATCCAAAAATTTATCCTTCTACTTCCTTCATGCTTCCCAATCAGACCATGCTCATCAATATGAACAACACAAATACTGTTGAGACATATCGCTCTTTCGTGACCGTAATGGGTTATCGTCTGCGCGTATCTGATGCACAAAAAATTCTCTCCACGGTAACGGGGTGATAGGTGGCTAATAATAATCGCTCACTTTACTCAAAAGATGGTCAGGGAAGGACTCCTCAAATGGGAACTCCTAAACTTGATCCATTCTTGAATCCGAGAACGAATTTTCTTGATGCTGTGATTCCCGCTTCTCCTGAAGCGGTTTCAAAACAGTTTCATGCCTTTGATAATCCTGTGCCTGTGCTTCAGCCAAGGCATTTGGAGGCTCCTGAAGGTGCTAAAACGATCAATCTTCTAAAAATTGTGAGCGTAGCCGCTGGGGCCACGGTGAATCTTTATAGCTTCACCTGCAAGCCAGGATCGACGGTAGTTTTCTATACCTATGAGCTGATTACGGAAAGTGTTCAAGCTTCTGGTGTGGTTGAGTGGTTTGCAAAGATCGATGGGAGAAAACTTTTCCATTTTCATGGCGATCCTACAAGCAATTTTAGGCTTCTCGATGCGACAACCATCTTGAACGTGGGTTTTTCAGAAACCCCTGTGAAATGTCAGGTTCTCATGGAGCCTGGACAAATTCTCACTTGGGAAGTAAAAAATAATTCGGGCGGTGCCTTGCTTATTGGTGCTCGCATGAGTGGCTACTTGGATATGAACCAGCGTTTATCAGACGCTAAGTTTGGAGATTAATTATGGATACCGCAGCACGACGACAATTTTTTGCCGTAGATAACCACTTCTACCAGATTGGTGTGGTTGATCCGAGCGTAGTTGCTACAGATGGACTTCCTGGCACAATCTATATTCAAGTGCCTGTTTATCCCGCCACCGTTCCAGCTCCTGTTTATTGGTCGAAAAACGATAATGGTGAAACTGTCAACTGGTCGCACCTCATCACTGGTGGTGGCGGTGGTGGAACTTACGAGAGAGTGGATTATACTCTAACTCTTCTCAATATTTCTAACGGATATGTTGATCTTCCTCACCTGATTACCGCAAATCAGCACAATTCCATTATTGCAAACATGGATGGAGCTGCACTTCTTGAAGAGGGAGTGGGAAGAGACTATACCGTTTCCAACGGGCTTGTTACTCGAATCACGTTCGATGCGACCTTGATTCCTTATCTTGTAGCCGGTGACTTTTTCCAAGTTCAATACGTTCGATAGGGAGGTATTGTGAGTCATCTAAATGCCAAATTTCTTAATTATGCTCGTAGTGCGTTTCAAATTTATGTTGATGCTGATGCTGGAAGCGATGTTGTAGAGCCTGGAATTGGGGGAATACTTCAACCCTACGAAACCCTGCAAGCTGCGATGGCGTTTGTAACTTCGGCTCCTGCTGGAAAATATACTCTCAATTTAGCTCCAGGCGATTACGGAGGTGCTGCTATTGCGGTTCCTTCCCAGCTTAATAAAGAGGTTTCGATTCTTGGTAATGGAGCTGCCGTAAGTATCTCGGCGGTTTTAAGTTACACTTCTACCGGAGCTATTTCAGCCGAGTTTTTCTTGATCGACTATGTTGGTGTTCAATTACCCATTAATATTGATTTAGGTTTAGCTGCCGGTGTTGCATTTATTTTGCTAAATAATGGATCTTACATTGTAAACAGAATTGATACGCTTCCTGCTGGCCCTCAGTTTATAAAAGTGTCTAATGCTTTCATTCCCTACTTTCAAACAAATTCATTCATTCAGTTTTCTAATTGTAACTTTGTGGGTGGCCCTGCTTCCGTAATTTCTGCGAGCGGCATCGTTTTCATGACCGGAACTATTTTTTCCTTCATGAACGCTACGGTTGATGGAAATTTACAGCTACAAGATTGTTTGACGGGTGGAACGAACCTTATCGGAACCGGAACTCTTTCTGGTGATGCAACCTCTCTTAAACCTATCGTATCTTCTCTTCCTGGGCTTGTTTATCTCGATGACGCTAAGGATTTGGGTTTTACCCCAACCACTCCAGCAAATTATCCTGTTGGAACTGATACGGTTCAAAAAGCCCTTGATGCGATTAACGCTCTCTCTAGTGAGGAAGTTGTTTACAGAACTGTAACTGTAGGAGAGGCCGCCGCAAAGCAGCTAGCTCTGGCGATACCTACGACTGACCTCACAAAAGTAGTACTCTTTCCTGTTGGTGGCGTTCCTCAAGAATATGCTGTTGATTTCGATATGTTAAACACAACTGATTTATCATGGAACGGGTTGGGACTTGATGGTATCATTGCCTCTGGTGATGTTCTTTTAATTACCTATCCAAGTTAACACATGAGCCTAAAATTCATGGTAATGAGAGCATATCTACCGCAAGAAATTGAATCAATTTTAGAATAACAATAAGGAAAAATATATGTCACAACTAAACCCGAAATTTCTAGGCTCCGGCGTAAACGCAACGAAAATTGCAAATGGTTCGGTATCTAATACCGAATTTCAATACATAGGTACTCTATCTTCCAACGCTCAAGATCAGCTCGACGCTAAAGTAGACGACTCTGAAAAAGGTGCTGTCAACGGTGTTGCCCAATTAGATGCAAACGGATTTGTTCCGACCACTCAAATTCCCCCTGCCGCCATTGAGAGAATGGTGGTTGTTGCCGATCAAGCAGCAAGATTTGCTTTGACCACCGCCACGGTTCAAAACGGTGATACAGTCTATCAGAACGATACGCAGGCAATGTATTTTGTCATTGATGACACCAATCTAGGAAATGCGTCCGGTTATCAGATTTATAGTGCAGGATCGTCCGTAAATTTTACGGGGAGCTTGGCCGGTGAAGTAACTGGTACTCAAGGCGCAACTGTAGTAGGAAACGCTGCCGTAATCGGAAAAGTTATTACTGGTTATGTTTCTGCTGCGGGTGTAGTTGCTGCGACCGATTCCATTCTTCAAGCGATTCAGAAGTTGAACGGAAATATTGCTGCGATCCCTGGTGGTGTGGCTGGTGATTACCAGTCTCTTACTCTTGTAGCTGGCGATATTGTGAACCAATATATCGATCTTGCTGAAGAGGTTAAGCCTAATACCCTTCAAGTTGAAACGGGTGGTGTGGTTCAGGTTCAGGGTGTGGATTATTCCTTGAGCACTGTGGCCCTAGTTACCCGAATCACCTTCTTGAACGATTTAGCTACGGGTGGAGCTACTCAATTAGTGGCTGGCGAAATCCTAAACTGTCAGTACCTCTTCTAATCATTTACGAATATGGGTGGGGTTTTCAAACTCCACCTTTTTCTTTGTCCAAAATCATAGTATAATCATAGGTAGTTGAGGAATATTTCCTGAGCGTGATCCATCAAGGAGCTTTATTATGGCAAGAGTTAAATTTCGTTATCAAAAATCTTATGCTCGTGTTTACCGTGTAGGTCAATCCGGAGAATGCACTTTTACTTCTGTTCAAGCTGCCATAGATCAAGCTGTTCTTGACGGTTATACAAGCTCTGCAAATCCTTGTGTTGTGGAAATTTACGAAAAAGGTTCGCCCTATGTAGAAGACCTTGTTCTAAATTCTGGTGTGAATTTAACTGGTGTGGTTGGACAAAATCGTGGAAAAATCGCTATCTCTGGAAGCGCCGATTACGCACCTACTACTGGAAGCAGAACTCTTAATCGAATCACAATTGCCAACATTGATTTCATATCGGCTGGTGCTGGTGTAGCGCCAACTTACCATATTGGTGGAACTGCCGGTTTTCAAACCTTCTTTTATAATTGCGGATTTGTAAATGATACATCTGACGGTCAATCTGTTTTCGTAAAAGACGGGCCTCAACCCGCCGGTGGTAGCGGAGACGCTCAAGGCCGAATTCTTTTCTTCAATACCGGCATTTATCTATTCGATAGCGTCAACACCATTAATGCTGTTGAAATTTTGGGTGGACGACTAAACGTATTTGGAAACGATAGCGAGTTTCTTTCAGAGGGTGACCTTGGAGATTCTTGTCTTTATTTTGATAACGGCACCCGTTTCACCATGAAACAAGATAGCTCTGGCTTTGCTGGAATTTCTGGTGATTGTTCTAAACTAATTTCCTGTCCTAACGGTGGTGTTCAATTGACTATCAGCCGAGTGACCATGCAAAATTATACTAGCGACCCTGCTGGAAATATCATCTCGTGTTTGGGGTCACAGGATTTCAGTCTTAATCATTGCGATATTCAAGGAGCTAACGGTTTTGCATTCGATCTTGATAACTCAGTTACAGCCAGAATTAATCATTGCACTATTCGGGGGCCTGGGCCGCTAGTTAGTGCTCAGAATAACTCACTTTTTGAAATGAAAAATTCTTCCTACGAGTGTTTTAACGCAGCAGATATGTGTGTGGGCAACACCAACTCCAACATCCGTCTTTTCAATTGTGTTGTAGAAAACAATAATCCTGGTTCTCACCTTATTGTTTCTAACGGAGCTGAAACTTACGAATTATCTAACTGTACTATTTTCACCTCTGATTCTTACCTCATTAATTCTCTAGCTAATGGTGGTGATGTTACCATTCAACATTGTTTCATGAAGTTAGCTGGGACCTCCGGTTTGGCTGAAGGGCCTGGGATCATGACGATTTTTTGGGGTTATAACTCTACCGGCTCAACGAGTTCTGGTTCTTGGGCCGGATTAAGTCAGTTTGGCCCAACAGAAACTCCAAATAATATCACCATACTAGTAGTCGCAGAGGGTGCGAGATACGATTTCAATAACAACAAAATTACTTGCTATGTTGGTTTCAGTAATGGTTTCCCCAGCATTCAATCAGCTTGCGACTTTTTGACTACTGTGATTCCTAGTGATCCTACTATCTTGCTGAATGGAAATAGTGATTATGTTGAAGACGTGACTTGGCCAGTGAATATTCGGCTTCATGTGCAAGGAGAAAATCCTGGTAGTGTGTCTCAAGTGTTATTCTCCCCGACCGTAACCACCACCATTACAGGGAATCACACCATGGATACTACTGGTGCTCCAGGTGCGCCAACCATATCTTTCCAGAACGTACAATTTAAAAAAAGCAATACTGCTAGCCCAACCATCACTACAAGTGGACCGTTGGAGTTGCAAATGAATTTTGTAAATTGTTCAATTAGCAACAATGACGTTTTCGTATCTGAGGCTTCTGACTTTCTTGATTGTCAATCACCAGTTCGACTTTCTCTGACTGATTGTTGGACTCTTGTCGATGTCGATGATGGATTTAATTTCATAAGACTAAGCTCGCAGAGCACTGTTATTGCTAATACGTGTGTATTTAATTCTACGTATGGTTCTATCGCAAAACAAAATTTATTTGTAAATGTTGATTTTAACTCTACTATTATTACTAAAAACTGTCATTTTAGAGGAGTAACAACCAGACTGCTTGATCTTATTAGCGGATATGTCGCTATGTATTACAATATCATAGAAGTGGATTCGTCTGGTGGAGAAATCTTCTATTACTCTGGTAATATGCCGGTTCTTATTCTTGATTGCTATGTTGATCCAAGCCCTAGTCCAGGCTCTCTTATTGCTCGTGATGGTATACAAGCGGAAGATGAAATTCAGCTCACCGGAAACATTTATGCTCCTGGTGATGGGTATGCGATCAATGGAGTAAACTTCGTTGAAGGCGCTCAATTTATCGCGGGTGTGGATGAGGCTGCGACAGCAATCGCCATCGCTAACGCTGTGAATGCCTCCGTAAACGTGCTGATTCAAAATGTTATCTACGCTGAAGCTGTAGGAAATAACGTAGAGCTTTTCGCTTATCGGGGTGGTGTAATCGGAAACGCTTATACCCTAGCGTTAATCGGAACCGCGCCAGCTACTATTACTGGAGCTGTTTTCGCTGGTGGTGTAAACGGAAGTGGTGGATCATTAACTTACGGTGGCGGTTCTTTTGGTAATAATAAAATAGCTCCTACTATTAATTTTTACCAAACAGCTCTAAATCCGGTAGCAATCTAATTTCTAAAGATGGGGGGTTAAAATCCCCCTTCTTTTTATATTTTATTACTATCAAAATAAATTTGAAAAGTTTCGTCGCTCATAGAGGACTCTCTAGTTCTTTTGCATTTATTGCAGATGCGGGTTTCGGGTGTAGTCATAAACTCTTTTGTGCAACCGGCACCTAAGCATGGTCTCAGCTTCCTCTCACCCTTACCTTGAATTTTTTTCGTTACATATTCTTTTCCCATTGTTTTAAATTGTAACATGGTGATTGAAGTAATCAAATTTGCTCCTTGTTCGCCATCCTTGCTGCCACTTGGGAGCGTGTGAGAAGTCTTCTTTTTAAGAGCACATCGGTTTTTAGAACCTTTGTATTGCGCTCAATGCTTCTAAGTAAACCTATTGCTACTCTTATTGAGTGTAAAATATGAATAAAAAGACAGCCTAGAATTAGTAAAATGCCTACGATGAAAAAATAAATCATCGTAAAAGATAATTCTGCACAGTTATGGGTTGATCGTTGAAACATTTTGCATAAACAAAATCTTGATTCGCAGATAGTTCTTTTAATCCACCACCACACATTTTAGAAGCTTCATCAATTGCTGTGGGAGAAACGCGAACGGGAATAAAGGAATTGATTATAAAGAGAGAGGCAAGCATACAGACCGTTAAAAAGATCACCGCTAAATAGAATTTGGTGTCTTTAAGGGTCTTTATGCGCGGCTCCTCTAGTGGTTTTCTTGCATTTAATGTCATATATTCACCATAACTAGGTTCTGGCTGAAATCAAGCAAAAATGTTATAATTAAGAGTATAAGGAGCGCGTTAATGATTTTTTCTAAAAACCCCAAGCTATCGGTAGAGAAAATGCTCGTTTTTGGAGCATTAGGACTCTACTTATTTAAGCATATACAGCTTCAGAGAAACGGGGAGCTTTCCGGCGAACCTGATTTACTGTTAAAAATTGATAAGCAAAAATTATTTGACCATGCCTCAAAAATGATGGCGATGAATCCCGCCCAACGCACTTTGCTTGAAGGTCTTTACGATCATATGATGGAAAAGAAGGAAGATGTATGAAAAAGATGCCTGAGTACATGGACAACATCTTAAATTTTTTGGCAGAAACGGCTGAGAAAAAGAAAATCATGAGTAAAGAAGGAGCCTATAAGCTCTATAAACAAGAATTATTTGATGAGTCGCTTACGGCTAAGGCAAATCCTGCTAAATCAAATCCATACCCGATCTGCGAAGCCTATTTAAAAAAGAATCCTAAAGCCGTAAAAGACGTAGTGAATACTCTAGTTAAAGAAGGTAAATCCGCTGAAGAAATTCATGGGTTTTTAATCGATAATAATTTTAAAGGTTCACTTGTCGCGCTTAAAAAATATATGAAAAATCCCTCCTCCTCCGAAGATGAAATTCAAGCCGAAACAAACCCGTCCTACAAGGAGTTTCAGGAAATTTATGAAGTAGCAGCTCAAAAATTTAATGATTCTACTTTGGCTGAATA
>Ga0163154_10001756_pt1 | contig 33061 bp, 25 predicted proteins | sample OliLakLV19MP9P1_FD_148649 | JGI IMG/M metagenome (GOLD analysis project Ga0163154, IMG submission 148649) | Freshwater microbial mat bacterial communities from Lake Vanda, McMurdo Dry Valleys, Antarctica - Oligotrophic Lake LV.19.MP9.P1 | ecosystem: Environmental > Aquatic > Freshwater > Lake >... | reverse complement strand
CCAATCAAGATCACAGTTCGCATATCGGCAAGTTCGGACGATAACTCAGCTAAGCAAATCACTTTAACTTCTTGCCCCGATCGCCCTAGATTACGTCCTAAAATTACTGGAGTTTCAGGCGATCGCCACTGTAATAAAATTTTCTTAGCGGAATCTAGTTGCCAAGTTCGTTCTAGAGAGACAGGATTGTAAAAAGCGATCGCAAAATCAGCTTGGGCGGCGGCGGAGATTCTCTCAGAAATCTTTTCCCAAGGCTTAAGAATATCGGAAAGAGAAATCACACAAAAATCATGTCCGAGGGGCGCACCAACTAGAGCAGCAGCAGCTTGCATAGCCGAAATTCCGGGGGCTACACGAACATCTATATCTTTCCATTCGGACTTTGATTCTCGGTCTAAAACTTCAAATACTGCCGATGCCATGCCATATATTCCAGAGTCACCCGAAGACACTACCACTACCCATCGCCCCTGTGCTGCTAAATCTAAAGCCAGCCTAGCCCGATCCAGTTCAACTCGATTATCAGATTCATGGATTTGTCCGTGTTTTGTATATTCTGAAACTAGATTTAAATAGGTTTTATAGCCCACGAAATCCGTTGCCGATCGCAAAATCTCTCTAATTTCAGGCGACATCCATTCCTTCGATCCCGGACCTGTGCCGATAATAGAGACTTTACCCTGTGTGTAAATGCGCTCATAAATTAAGTGAGTTGGACTGGGTCTGGGTTGCGGCGTTCTCTCACCTTCTACAATTTCGATAATATGATTGCTATGTGGATCTAAGGGAAGATTACTTAACCACGGAGAGTTACCAATTAACTTAACCGTTGCCCCTGCCAATAAATCTGCCAAAAAAGTCTTAGCTTCTTCATCGCTATTAACCAATCGCCATCCCGCAGGAGGAGATAAAAGCGCAGTCTGAAACCTTAACTCCCCCGCCGTTGTGATCGCAGGGCTGACATTCAATGCTGTAGCAATCTTTCTCGCCAAATCATTTACGCCATTTAATCCGCCCAAAAGTGGTACTACAGCACTTCCATCTTCAGCGATCGCTAGTACAGGCGGTTCGGCTCGTTTATCGGTTAATAAAGAGGCAAGGGTGCGAATTAAAATTCCTGCGGCACAAACACCAATAATTGGATGCCCTTGACTGAAAAGTTCGGGAACCAGATCGCTAAATTTGGTGTAAGTTAAATCTGCCGATTGCGTTCGAGTTTCTAATCCATAGATCGTAGCATCAGATACATTTTGAATTTGGCGGGCGATCGCCATACCAGACTCACTTAAAACAACAATTACTGGTTTTAAAACCATTACTTACTTAGGACTAAATCAAGGACAAAATACATTTTTTTGAGAGATACTAAAAATACTTTATTCATCATAAACCGCCTAACCAGCAGAAGCTCGAACCTATGACAACTATTCTCAGATCCTGGAGCTATCGTTACCAGTGGTTGTACGACACAGTATCAAAAATTGCTGCTATTCCAGTGGGTGGCGATTATAAATTTCGGCGATTATTTCTGCGAGATTTGACTATTGAGCCTGATAGTAAAGTTTTAGACCTATGCTGCGGAAGCGGTCAAGCGACCGAAATTTTAGTACAGTTTTCCCAAGATGTTACAGGCTTAGATGCTTCGCCAAAATCCTTAGATAGAGCAAGGCGTAATGTGCCACAAGCAAAGTACATTCAAGCTTTTGCCGAAGAAATGCCCTGTAAAGATAACCAATTCGATCTGGTTTTAACTAATACTGCCATGCACGAAATGCAGCCCGATCGACTTCAGCAAATTTTCAAAGAAGTTTATCGAGTGTTGAAACCAAATGGTATTTTTGCGATCGTCGATTTTCATAAGCCTAATAATTGGTTCTTTAAAGCTGGTGTTGCCATATTTTTTGAATTATTTGAAACCGAAACCGCTTGGAAATTTATTGATGCCGATTTAAAGCAACTTTTAACTGAAACTGGATTTGAAAATTATAGCGATCGCCTTTATGCAGGAAATAGCCTACAAGTAGTTCAAGCGACCAAAAAGTCTCAATAAAAATCCTAATAAAAAACTCCTCCAACCCAGATTTACTGATGAAAGAGGAGCTATAAATTAATCAAAAATACTAATTAATCTAAATCAGGCATAGATAGAACAGCTTCGGTCTCACGAGCAATACCCTTTTCAAATCCAGCAACCGCCGCACGAGCACGACCCGCGTGCCATAGATGTCCGATCAGGAAGAAAAAGGATAGTACAAAGTGAGAAGTTGACAACCAAGAGCGAGGCGAAACAAAGTTTACAGCGTTAATTTCAGTGATAACACCACCTACAGAATTGATAGAACCCAAAGGAGCGTGAGTCATATACTCAGCCGCACGACGAGCCTGCCAAGGTTGAATGTCATTCTTGAGCTTGTCAATGTCTAAACCGCTAGGTCCACGCAAAGGCTCGATCCAAGGAGCGCGAACGTCCCAAAATCTCATGGTTTCACCACCGAAGATAATTTCTCCAGAAGGCGATCGCATTAGATATTTACCAAGACCAGTAGGACCTTGAGAAGTACCAATGTTAGCACCGAGCTTTTGGTCGCGGATGATGAAGGTTAAAGCTTGAGCTTGAGAAGCTTCAGGACCAGTAGGACCGTAGAATTCGCTAGGGTAAACAGTGTTGTTAAACCAGACATAGCAAGTAGCGATGAATGCCATCAGACATAAGGCACCTAAACTGTAGGAAAGGTAAGCTTCACCCGACCAAACAAGGGCGCGACGTGCCCAACCAAAGGGCTTCGTGACAATATGCCAAATACCACCACTGATACAAACTATACCTATCCAAATATGCCCGCCAACAACATCTTCAAGGTTGTTAACGCCAACGATGTTACCAGAGCCACCAAAAGGAGAGCTAAGAATATAACCAAAAATAATTAAGGGATTAATAGTTGGATTAGTAATGACGCGGACATCACCACCACCGGGTGCCCATGTATCGTACAGTCCACCCACAAACATGGCTTTGATTACGAGTAAGAAAGCTCCAAGTCCCAACAAAATTAGGTGAATACCCAAAATCGTGGTCATCTTGTTCTTATCTTTCCAGTCATAACCAAAAAATGCTGAATAATTTTCTAAAACTTCAGGTCCGCGTAGGGCATGGTAGATACCACCCAAACCAAGGACAGCAGAAGAGATTAGATGTAATACAGCGACAACGAAGAAAGGGAAAGTATCAACAACTTCGCCACCTGCTCCAATCCCCCAGCCTTGACTAGCAAGGTGAGGCAGCAAGATTAAACCTTGCTCATACATAGGTTTTTCGGGAACGAAGTGAGCCACTTCAAACAAGCACATAGCACCTGCCCAAAATACGATCAAGCCAGCATGGGCAACGTGAGCGCCCAAAAGCTTTCCAGATAGGTTAATAAGACGAGCATTTCCAGACCACCAAGCAAAGCCAGTGGTATCTTGGGTACGTCCGCCTACTCCTAAATTATTATTGAAATTAATAGTTGCAGTCACGAGGTAGATTCTCCCGTATGTTTTTTAAGATTTCTATTATTACAGTTAAAGCAATTAGCCACCAGTAATAAAACTAGCAGCTAATAGCTAAGATTTGGCTAGCTTTTATAGAGCATTACCACGGGGTAGAACTTCTTCAGGGAAGATGAACTTTTCAGCAGGTTGATCTTGAGGAGCCATCCAAGCGCGAATACCTTCGTTTAACAAAAGATTCTTAGTATAGAAGGTTTCAAATTCTGGATCTTCTGCAGCTCTAACTTCTTGAGAGATAAAGTCATAGGCACGCAAGTTGAGAGCTAAACCAACGATACCGACGCTGCTGAACCATAGTCCAGTTACAGGTACAAATAGCATGAAGAAGTGTAACCAACGCTTGTTAGAGAAAGCAATACCGAAAATTTGACTCCAGAAACGGTTAGCTGTAACCATAGAGTAGGTTTCTTCAGCTTGGGTCGGATTGAAGGCTGTGAAAGTATTAGAACCTTCGCCATCATCGTATAAAGTGTTTTCTACAGTTGCACCGTGAATAGCACATAATAGAGCTCCGCCAAGAATACCAGCTACGCCCATCATGTGGAACGGGTTGAGAGTCCAGTTATGGAAGCCTTGTAGGAACAAGATAAAGCGGAAAATACCAGCTACGCCGAAGCTAGGTCCGAAGAACCAGCCAGATTGTCCTAAAGGATAGAGTAAAAATACAGATACAAATACAGCGATTGGACCAGAAAAGGCGATCGCATTATAAGGACGAATACCGACTAGACGAGAGATTTCAAACTGACGTAGCATAAAGCCAATCAAGCCAAAAGCACCGTGGAGGGCAACGAATGTCCATAACCCACCGATTTGAATCCATCTAGTAAAGTCACCTTGAGCTTCAGGTCCCCAGAGCAAGAGCAAAGAGTGCCCCATGCTGAGGGCGGGAGAAGAAACGGCAACGGTTAAGAAGTTGGCACCTTCAAGGTAGCTAGAAGCCAAACCGTGAGTATACCAAGAAGTAACAAAGCTGGTACCAGTCATCCAGCCGCCAACTGCTAAAAATGCGGTAGGGAATAGTAAAAGACCACTCCAACCAATAAATACAAAGCGATCGCGTTTGAGCCAGTCATCAAGAATGTCAAACCATCCTCTTTCAACTTGCTGGGATCTCCCCATTGCAATGGTCATAAATTAAAATCCTCTTATATTTACAAATTATTTTGAGACTTAATTTGATTGAGTTAACTAATTATTGCTGTCTTTTTCGCTAGTTACAGATTCGTAACATCGAAACCGACAATCAGCTTCTGCCGACTATGGCATTTGACTGAAAATTTTTGTTGCTAAATAACAAGTTTTTATTTAAGTTTTTACTTAAACTTCAACGTTAGTATATTGCAACTATTATATTTTCAGCTTAACACATCTTTACGTTTGGGCGTATTGAAAATTTTATTTATCGGCGATCGCCCTAAAAGCATGGAGAACAAGGGTTTTGGAGTAGGTAAATTTACTCATTGACTTAATATTTTGGCAATGCGATCGCTAATTTGGCCGCTACCCCCTTTTATTCCGACTCGTTCTATGCCATTAAGTTTACAAGCTTCTAGGTATTCTAGATTTTGTAAGGTCAGTTTAACTTGGTGGGCTGCTTCTTGCAGGATAGATGGTGTAGCAGAGGTTTTACCAATTGTTTGCACGGATATTCCTAATAACCGCATTTGGGCTTCGGCAAAGGAATAGGTAAATTGCGGACCCTGCCCTAAAATTTGAATTACGGGCTTACCAAGACCTACAGCTTGCTCTACGGCTGTTCCCGCCATGCCAATTACTAAATTACATTTGTGCAAAATATCGGCAAAAGCATTACCGCAGCAAATAACTTTTAACTGATTCCTCACTAATTTGTTTGGCAACTCAAAACTCCAACCATGCTCGTGGGCGATCGCCGTCAATAATTGAGGTGACATCATGCTTGGTACTAATGCCGCTCTAAATTGGATTGGATTAGGAGAAAATTCACAGGCGATCGCCACTGCTAAATCTAACATTAGCCCCAAGTTATTAGAAGCTTCAGGCAGACGACTACCCGCTAATAAGGCGATCGTGGGTATTTCGGGCTTGAGTTCTAAGTCTATTTCCGATGGTTCCAACACATCCATAATCGGATATCCTGCAAATGTTGCTTTAGATATGCCTTGCTGTTGCATTAACTTGGCGGTAAAGGCATCACGGGTAAAAATAGTTTTGCACAATGGCGATCGCAGTAACCAATTCATTAAAAAAGGTGGCTGCATGCGATTTTCATAGTGGGCAGAAGAAGAGACAATAAAAGCTGTGTATGGACATCCTGTGATGCGCGCGATCGCTAGAGGCACAATATCACCCGTAGCAAATACCAAATCGCAATCTTTAGCAAATTCCCTTGCTGCTTTAATCTGTTGCCATGTCAGTTGTAATAATCCCTTTTGGACATCTACTAATAGTTGACGTTTATCCATATAAACAAATCCGCCCGATGGCAAACTTAAAGTTGGAGCAATAATCTCAACTCCCAATTTACGATAGGCATTACCTTCTCCCACCATTGGCAGTGCTGCAACTTCAATATGTGGATAGTTAGTTTTAAGTGCTTTTAATACCTCGCTGGCATTTAGGTCTTCCCCGTGTCCATTGCTGATAAATAAGACTTTTTTGCTGGATTCACTAAATTTATTGGATGCCTTGGATATCATTAATGCGATCGCAATTTTTGAATAACTGATAAATACTACTTCTTTAAACTAGCTTGACTATTTAGCCAGTTTTCTAAATCAGTCACAGATTTAAAATCTAAAAGTTGGTCTGCAAGTTCTTCGATTTGGGTAATTTCTAAATTTTCAATTAAATTAGTAAAGCGATCGTTTAATTTGCCAAAGCGGCGGTTAAGTTGTCGTAAAACTAAGGATATCTCCCCTTCATGGCGACCTTCTTGATACACTCTGGTTTGTTTGAGGTCATTCATTGTAAACATTGCTTCGATCTCCGATCTTGTTAATTTTGGGAATTTGCCAATTAATATTGTCTCAACTAATTTTAGTATTTCTGGTTGCTCCTTGGCAGTTGCTACTAATTTTTTGGCTAAAGTCACGGTATTTTTAGGCTTTTCAATTACCAGTCGAACAATACCTAATGCTAAGGATTCAGGATTTGTTGATAATACATCACCTAATTCATCCAAATAAATGGAGATAATCCTACCACTCTCGAAAAACTCGGCGTAATGAATAAGCATATTAGGATCGTAGATGCGTTTGCTGAAAATAGCGATCGCCTTCCAATCATTTTGAGGTTTATATTGCCTTAGATACATCCCAATTTCGGACATCAAGTCCCAATAAAAATCTGGCTTGACTTGACATTGAACCTCTACAAAATAAATAGGTTTTAGTTCAAACTGTGAATTATCAATTGGACAAAAAATACCATCAAATCGAAATGCTTTCTCTTTTACTTCCACCGACTGAAATTTATATTTTGATGCATTTTCAATTGGTTCCCCAATTAACTCAAATAGCAAAGTATTAAAGGTTTGAAATAACTGGTAAAAGATCGTATCAGTACGCATGAATAAGTTTATTTAGAAATTTTATGCTGTTTTGTAAAAATTTATAAAGCTTCATATACCCTAGCGGTTTTCTCTAACATTATTTCTGAATTAAAATTTTCTTGGTATCTTAAGTACCCTGCTTGACCAAACTTGCTTCTGAGTTCGGTATTATCAATTAGAATTTTTAATTTTTCAGCAAGACGATTAACATCTTTAGGCTCAACGATAAAACCAGTTTCTCCATCTATCACTTGTTCGGAAATACCGCCAACATTACTACCAATTACTGGCTTACTTTGTGCCATAGCTTCTGCACAGGCAAGGCTACAAGCTTCTTGTAATGACGGTAAGACAAAAATATCAAATAGTTCTAATAAATTTGGTAAGTCATCAATATAACCAGCAAAAATTACCCGATCGCTTATATCTAAATCCTGAGCTTGTTGCTTAAGTTCTTGTTCTAGTTCACCTGTTCCTGCAATTATCAAAATTAAGTTTAAGTGATTTTCAGCTAATTTTGTAAAGGCTTGAATTAAATAGGTTAAGCCTTTAGCAGGATTGAGTCTAGCCGCAGTACCAATAATAATTTGAGTTGGATTAAGATGGAATTTACGAGCGTATTCTTGAGAATTTTGTAAATTTATTTGAGGTTTTGGTACGCCATTATAAATTAGATTTAATTTTTTAGAATTTAATCCTACGTCTAGTAAAATTTGGGACTCAGCTTGACAAACTGCAATTACTCGATCGGCAACCCAATTAGAAAACAAGCCAGCAAGTCGATAGCTAATCATCGTACCTTCGCCGTGATAGCCGTGTACTGTAAAGACTATAGGAATATTTTTAGGTAAGAATAGTTTTACTAATAGCATCAACTCGTGTCCTGCATGAACATGAATTAGGTCTATGGGGCGATCGCTATGAATCTTCCTAATTCCTGCTCTAAATTCGGATAATCCTTGCCAAATATTTTTCTCTAAATTTAAGAAAGGATAATAATTAATACCTTCTTGTTTAAATGGCTCGGCACCGTTACCTTCTGGGGCTAAAAGCGAAATATGATAATACTGCTTAAAATGCTTAATTAAACTTAGAGCGTGCTTCTCAGTGCCTCCTAAATTGAGATATGGCAGAATGTAGAGAAGGTGTTTCATTGAGATTATTTGATGGGGCTAAAAATTAGTTTGTACAAGAACTCTGTGATACTTTAAGCTTTTAATTTGTGCAATTAAGCCTTAAAGAAACTACATTAAAAGTACGCTAAATTACAGTGATTCTAAGTCTATGTACAGTAACTATATATAAAATTAAAATAAGTATGAGGCAAAACATAGTGACTTTAACCTTAAATACAGTAACTGTTTAGCTAGTTACAGTAATTTAGTTATAGAATACAGTAATCTTATAGTAGGACAGCGCGAGCTAAATATAAGATGCAGTAGATTAATATTTGACAAAAGTAACTCTACGTTGTTTATAGTAATTGAATCTTAGATTAAAGTAATACTTCAAACATATTAAAGCTTTTACTATAACAGGCTTAAGCTATTCAAAAGCGAGATTCGTACTCTACAGATACGCTGTTGTTACCATTGAGATCGGTATTGGTCAAGACTTGGGTATTTGGATTAGCCCGATAGCGCAGAGTATAGCTAGTAACTTGACTGGGATCGTTAAGTACTGATCGCACGGCAAAAGAGAAACTAGAAGTAAGATTAATTGCCGCCTCTGCCGCGACCCCGATCGTACTTAAGCCTCCACCACGCGTATTTGTAGTTGTGGGGGTAAGGTTAAATTCTGCCAAGTCTAAAGCCCCGCCAATCGCATCTTGTAAAAAGCCAATAATCGTTCCGCCTGCTAGATTCGCTAAAACTGCGGTAGGGTCGTTGCCTCCCTGTTGCAACAAACCACCGCCAATTAGGGTTAAAAGTTCCGATTGAGTGCGAGGTGGGCTACTGCGTAAATCAATATTTGGGCTTTGCACCGAGCCTGTGACTGTGGCTTGAATCTGGACAGTTCGTTGCGATCCAAGGTTGCTGATGGGCACATTAGTCGGATTAAAAGCATCGATCAAACTGTTGTCAATGCGAGTGCGCGTGACTTCGGGAATGCTACCCAAAACTCTGACATTAAGATTAGGGTTTAGCCCTTGAGAGGGAACGAAGTCCGCATAGTTTTCAAAATCACGATTTACTCTTAATCTTGTCGAGATCGTATTTATTTGCCCGCGTTCGATTCTGACTCTACCACTGGGGCGAATATCATTTAACGAGCCGTTGACTATCAATTCGCCTTTTGCCACCAGATTTAACAATGGTGCTCTGGTGACTTGAATGCTATTACCAAGAGTCACTAAAAGATTATTAAAGCCAATATTAAATTGATCGCGTTCCAGATTACGTCCATCGGTTGGGGACTGTTCGCCCAAAATAACGCGCCCGTCCGAAATAACAATCTTGCCCGAAACTTCAGGAAACAATAAAGCCCCCCGCACGGCAAGTATGCCATTGGCAAAACCCGCATATAAATTCTTAATATCTAAATTGAGTCTCTCGGCAACTATAGTGAGCGGTGTTTCATAGTCAGGATCTGTAGTGTTAATTAAATTAGGATTTGAGATTGCCAAAACGCCGTTAGCATTGAAGTTACCTTGACTAAACTCACCTAATAAATCAGCTTTGAAGCGATCGAAATTAAAATCAATTTTGCCTAACACATCAGTCACATCACTGGGTAGTCCTGCTACTTGAAATGCTGCTCGATCGAGAGTTAGACTACCTTGAGCTTTAGGTGCATCTAGAGTTCCACTTACTGATACTACGCCTGTCCCCTTACCTGCTAACCACCGCACGGGAGTATTAAGAATATTAATAAATGCCAATCCTTCATTTTTGACGCTTATATCTACTTTTAAAGCTTTGCTTACAGTTCCCGCTAAATTACCCGCTAAATTACCTGTTAAATTACAGAGAGTTTTGAGTGAATTACCATCGGGAATTGGACAAAATTGATAGGGAATATCGCCTGAGATCGCGATCGGTTCGGTTTTTGCTTCTTCAGTCACGATCTTGCCATTAAACTTAAATCTACCGTTAGCATAATCAAAATCCCCACCTACCGAATCTAGGGGTTGGCGGTTAATAGTCGCATCAGCCAGAGTTATTTTACCTACGGCTTTGGGATTAAATAATCCTCCACTTAAATTGGCAACTCCATTGGCAAAACCCGTAATATCAACAGGTAAATTATTAAAGAAAGGTATAGGGCGCAGGGATTCTACAGGAAAGTTTGCCAGTTCGACTTTGCCATTTAACTCGCGTAAAGTAATTTTGGTATTAGTTATTTGTCCGAGGCGATCGCCCGATTGCAGTTTCACCGTATCTAAAATCAATACACCGCGATCGAAACTACCTTTGACCTTGACATCATCCACGGCAAATTTACCGTAGTCCCAGCTTTTACCTTCGAGATTGAAGGCTAACTTTACCCCATTTTGTTTAGTAGGTTGATTAAATATGGCAAAGTCAATATCTCCATCTAGTCCTCCCTTGAATTCTGATAGCGGCGGTAAGTTACTACTAGCTTCGGCTGTGATGATTTCTTGCTGCTCTTTCCGTGCCTTAATTTGCGAAAAATATTGAAGTTGCTCGTAGAGAGATCGATCGCTTCTAATTTTAGGTAAAGAACTCAGGACTACAGCTTTGCCATAATCAGGTGGATTAAATGCATTAGTAATATCAGTTACTTCTTGCAATCTCAAAAAGCTTAAAAGTTCGGATACAGTTCCCGACTCAATGTTAGCTCTGCCCTGTAAAGTAGTTGCAGCATTGGGTGTATATGCCAGATTGAACCTATACTTAGATTCTTGTAAGGTAGAAATATTTAGTAGTCCGTCACTTAAAGTTATATTGCCATTATTGAAGTTAACTTTGGCTGTAAGTTTTTCGCCTTGGGTGCGTCCAAATCTCGGCTTGTCGATCGCTACGTTTCCGATCGCCTGAATCCGATTTAAGTTAACAACTAGGTCGCTGGATAAACTGCCATCAATTAATTCTCCCTGTCCAGCGATCGCGGCAACAAGATCTAAGGGCACATCTTTTACTTTTACCGCTAGGCTGGAATTATTATTGGGATTATCTGGATTTTTAAGAGTATTTCCGATGACAGATGTTGATGCCAATTGCACGTTAAAATCTATGGGCTGAAATTTAGAGTCTAGACGTAAGGCTATGCGATCGTTTTTATTTCGATCTACTCCTCGTAAATCTACTCTTAAGCCCGTTCTATAATTAAAATTTAATCCGCCAGCAATTAAAGAATCAAATCTAGTGCGATCGAGCTTTAGATTTACCAACCTGACTACGCCTTTAACTTCAGGTCGAAATTGGGCAAAGGTAGATTGATTGGAGGATTTATTAGACGGCTGGTTAAATTTAAGTACAGAATTAGAGTTAAACTCTCCACTAACTTCGCCTACAAATGATAATTTTCCTTGGGGAATTGCCTTAGATTGCGGACTAATATCAACGCCTAAAGCAATTAGTTCGGGAATATCGAGATCATCTAAGCGAATCTTGGCAAGTAGTTTTAGATTATCCAATGCTCCTGTAATCTTGGCATTAAAATCTACCGTGCCGTTATCAATCCCAGATATTTGATTAGATATTTGACTGGAAGTTTGCGAAGTCGGTAATAAAGTTTGAAATCTGCTAATACGTTGACTAGAGAGCGATCGCAGATTAAAATCAACTTTCTCGATCGTTAACTTTGGATTCAAAGCGATAATCCCGTTACCACCTAAATAATCACCCAGTTGTAGCCGAGGAATTATTAAGTCCTTACCATTCCAATTAACAGTGGCAGCGATCGCTTCTTTAATTACCTGCAATCTTAAGTCTATATTTCCACTAGCTCGGATTTCTTTAGGTTCAAAACTTCCTTCAGGACTATTTAGCTTAATCAGCCCGAATAAATTTCCCGATTTCAAAGCATCAGGTAAGGTCGGAAAGATCGATAAAGGTATACCGTTGCTGGTTAGCTGTAACTGCCACGGACGTTTACCATCTAGGGAGATCGCTCCAACTAATCCTAGATTACCTGTCGGAAACTGGACGCTCGTGTTGCGAAGGGTTGCCGTAGTTCCAATAATTTCTACTTCACCATTAGTAGGATAAAGCGCCTGCGGAGCTTGAAATGTTGCCAAAATTTGCGGGCGATCGAGTTCGCCATTTACTTGCACCTGTGCTGCTATTGTCCCAATTGGGATGGGTAAATTAGTATCGTAAAGAGCCGCGATCGCCTCACTGTTAATATTCTCTAGATTAAAGTTAAATTTAAGGCTTGCATTAAGATTGGGATTTAGAGGTGATGCTACTCGATCTGGCTTTCGACCTAATTCCTGTCCCAACTTTCGATCGAGACCGATCACCCCTGCTCCAGTTAGATTTCCTGTTTCAGATTTAGCGCGGATTTGTTTGAAATTAAGCGACTTAGCATCTTTGCTTTCAATCTGTCCCTGAATTTGAGTAACGATCAAACGGTCAATGGTTATCGGCTTGGTCGAACTAAAGTTGGCAATAACTTGAGGCTGCTTTCCTGTTATTTTGGCATTTAATTTAACTTCCCCTGCGATCGCTAAAGGAGTTTTGATATTAAGGCTTTTTAGAGCTTTAGCAATATCTGTAGGCTGCAATGCCACATCCAAATTTAGCCCCGATTGGAGATTCATGGTGCCTTCAACATTGGCTAGTAAGGTACCATAGCTCCCTGAAATTCCCTGTAAAGTGGCGGTCATTCCGTCAAATTGAATATCACCAGAGATATTTTTAAGCGGTTGCGGCACTTCTCGCACTTTTAGCCCCACATCTCGCACTCTTAAATTACCTTGAATATCTGCTTGATTGCTGTTTGGTTTTAGGCTAATTACAACCGTACCATCGGTTTTACCTTGCAATGGCGTAACTGGAAACTCTGGAAAAAAGCCATCAACTACCGCAACTCCAATATCTTGCGATCGCAAATATAAATTTCCCGATCCAGTAATAAAATTAAATTCGGCATTGGTAATATTGAGCGTGCCATTACTTGCTTGAGAGGAGATTGCCCGTTTTAGATCTTCAGGATTAGGTATATCTAAGTTTAAAAGTTTGGGATTAACAACCTTACCTGCGCCTGTAAATTTTACGCCTTGCCAATTTGGATTATTTAGCTGCCACTCACTTTGCAAATTAAGCTTAGTCAGGGCGATCGCTTTTTTAGAATTAAGGGGTTGAAGTGTCAGGTCAGCATCCTCAATTTTGACCGCCCGTAAATCGATATTTCCAGTTCTAGTCGAAGTTATAGGGGCAAACTCAGGTAGATACTGTCCATTAGCAAAATCTTGTCTTAAAAATACTTGAGGTTTGACTACAGTTGCCTCCAAGCCAATTTGCTGAGTTTGAAGATAATTCCAGACATCAACTTGAACATCTATAGCTTCGGCAACAGCAAAGTTTGGCTGAGTATCGGTCGCAGGAACTTCAGTTTTACCGAACCTAACCCCATTCCAGCTAAAGCGATCTACCCCACCCAATGTAACTGGTCGATTTAATAACTTATTTAATTCTGCTTGGACTAATGGAGATAATTGCTGCTCTAAAAAATATTTACCATAAAAAAATATTCCTATTCCCGACCCTGTTAGACCTAAAGCCGTAATTGCTAAGATTTGCTTGAGTCTCTTCCCCTTTTTAGGTTGTAGTGGTGGTAATTGTTCCAAAAGCTTTTTCTCCGCACTCTCTCTTTATATCTTTCAACTTTCTTTTTCAAGATGTTATACCAATTTCCTCAAAATAAAATACTGAATAAGATATAACCCATGACAATAACAAAACCCTTAGTTATTTTGCTCCATCAAAACATCTAAACTAAAAGTTATTACAATTTAACTTTCTTTAAGATCTTGGCACTTAGTAAATGAGTGTAAATGAGCGGTGAAGTTAATCTACAACCAACTTAATTTCTAACTATGCCAGTTACGATCGCCCAAATTACTGATACCCACCTCGTTCCCTATGAGCGATCGCATCTTTACGGATTTCCTACAGCAGATTCTTTGGCGGCAGTTTTAGACTCAGTTAAGCACTTAGCTCTAGATTATTTAGCTCCAGATTATTTGCTGCTTACGGGTGATTTGGCTGATGCAGGCGATCGCGAAGCTTATGAAAAATTAATTGAGTTAATTACGCCCTTAGATATTCCCAGCTTATGGATCGGCGGTAATCACGATCTGGTTAGTGTAATGGAAGAAATGCTTGGCGATCGCTCACCTTTTGACTCTCGGAAATCTTTAGAACTTGGAGGATGGCGGTTAATTTTATTGAGTTCGGTAATTACAACTAGATGCACGGCAGAAGGAGAACTTAGCGATCGGACTTTAGCATGGCTCCAAACCGAACTGCAAACCTATTCGGATCAGCCAACCTTAATTGCTTTACATCACCATCCGATCCCGTCAGGCATTACCAAGATGGATACCATGAGCTTGATGTCTCCCCAAAAGTTTGATCGAGCGATCGCCCCATTCCCTCAAGTTCGTTTAGTCGTATTTGGACATATTCACCACGATTTATATCGCCGAAAAGATGGAGTTGATTACTATGGTTGTCCTTCTACCTGCGTGCAGTTTAAACCTGCGGATATTGTGATGGAATTAGAAGCTGAAACCGAACTTAAATTACCTGGATTCCGTTGGCTCAGATTATTTGAAGATGGTACCTATGAAACACAAATTCACCGAGTCCAGTTTGACGGATGTCAGCTTAAAGCGATCGCATAGAAATTTTCTAGAATCTCGCAATCCTAATTAATCATTTAGTTAATCATTTAGAGTCTCGCAAAATTAATCTGTTCTTAAATTAAAGATAAAAGTCTCCAGTTATGATGATGCCAAAGATTAGAGTAATTAGAGCATAAATAGCAATGACCAAATCAACCCAACGGCGTTATCTCTATATCGGTCTGAGTATTCTAGCGGCACTGCTTTTATTTTTTGGAATTCAATTTTTCCAGCCCCGTCCTACCCTAAACAAAGCTGCCACGATTGCCCCACTGCCCCAACATCCCTACATCAAGGTGTATTTTAATCAAAATCAAGCAGCCAGCTACACCGATCCCTATCGCAAAATTACCCGCCCTGGTGACGATCTCGAACAATTTATTATCGACAATATCAATCAAGCCAAATCCAGTATTGATGTCGCCATTCAAGAGTTAAGACTTCCTAAAATCGTACAGGCTCTGAGCGATCGCTTTAATGCAGGCGTAAAAGTAAGATTAGTAATTGAGAATACTTACAACCGAGGCTACAGCGAATTTAGCGAAGCAGAACAGGCAAGATTTAACGATCGCGAAAAAGGTAAATATGAAGACTTCAAAGCTTTTGCAGACTTAAATAAAGATGGCACGATCTCTCAAGATGAAATCAATCAAAGAGATACTATTCCCATGCTCAAAAATGCCAAAATCCCCTATATTGACGATACGGCGGATGGCTCTAAGGGTTCGGGACTAATGCATCATAAGTTCGTAATTATCGATGGCAAAGTTGTAGCCACTACCTCGGCTAACTTTACGATGAGCGACGTGCATGGAGATTTTAGCGCGCCCCTAACCACAGGTAATAAAAATAATGCCCTTCGCATTGATAGCCCCCAAGTCGCACAGCTATTTACCGAAGAATTTGAATTAATGTGGAAAGATAAATTATTTGGCACCAAAAAACCCTATCGTCCCGCGCGATCGCTCATGGTAGGAGATACCCAAGTAGAAGTTAAATTTTCTCCCGATCTCAAAAAAATCGATTGGAATGATAGCAGCAATGGCTTAATTGGCAGAAGCTTAGACAAAGCAAAAACCACAGCAGATATGGCACTATTTGTCTTTGCCGAACCCAAACTGGGAAACATCCTAGAAACCAAACACGACCAAAATGTTGAGGTTAAAGTCTTAATCGATCCGGGCTTTGCCTATCGCGATTATTCAGCAGCGTTGGATATGTGGGGCTATGTCTCAACTCAAGATTGCCGTGATGGTAATAGCCGACCTTGGGCAAAACCCATAACGACTGTGGGCGTACCAAACCTAGTTAAAGGCGATCTGCTCCATCATAAATTTGGGATAGTTGATTCCAGTCTGGTGATTACGGGTTCGCATAATTGGTCAAATACCGCCAACCGTACTAATGATGAAACCCTGATGGTGATTAATAATCCCCTAGTCGGAGCGCATTTTCAACGGGAATTCGATCGCTTGTTTGATGATGCTCGATTTGGTGCCACCGAAAAAGTTAAACTCAAAGCTCAAACTACCTGTCCGCAAAAACTAACAACCACGAAAAAAAGACGAGTACGGAAATCTAAACGTAATACTAAATCTGAAGTAATTCCATCCCCTGAAACCAGTCAAAAGGTAAATCAGCCTGAAGTAAATGATGAACCAGCCGATTAAATTTACACAACTTGAAACTGCTTTTGCTTGGGCATTAACTTACCTTCAGACTCATAGGTTTCGGCTAATAATATTACCTCTTGAGCATTGCTAATCGCCTCTTCGTAGGAATCACCGTGGGTGCAGGGATATCTTCAAATTCAGGTAAAAACACCACAAAGCATTCATCTTCATCTGATCACTGGACAATAACTGTATATTTTATTTATAGTTTTTCATATTTTAAGCTTAGGTTTAATTAGGTCGATATGATTTTCTGCCCATTAGATTTAAGATTGCTATAAGTATTTGGAGAAGTGTAATTGATCTTTGCAGCATTGGGTTTAGATGTAGGACGTAGGCGGATTGGGGTGGCGGGATGCGATCGCACGGGTTTAATTGCCCACGGGATTACCACAATTATCCGTAAATCTTGGGAACTAGACATGGCAGAGTTACAGCAACTGGTTATAGAGCGCGAAGTTGAAACCTTAGTTGTGGGACTCCCCTACAATATGGACGGCAGTATTGGTTACCAAGCAAAGCAAGTCCAAAAATTTGCATACGGTGCCGCTAAACATCTTGAATTGGCTTTAGAATTTATGGACGAACGACTTACTTCCTTTGAGGCAGAACAAATGATGATGAACTCTGGAATTTCGCCTAGAGATAATAAAGCAATGGTCGATCGCAAAGCCGCAGCTTTAATTTTGCAACAATGGCTGGAGACTAAAAAGCGTAATCCTAGTTAGTGTATCTACCGAGCGAAATAAATGAATGAGTTTTAGATAATGATGGACGATTTATTGATACTTCTGAGTAATTTTCTGAATAATTTATAGATACTTCGTAACGATTTATTTATGACGATGAATGATTTTTAGGTGATAGTAAATGATTTTGCTCTGACATTTATAATTTGTAACTACTCAGGTCAAATAGTGGATAATCTGCTGCTAGAACGTATATCCATGTGAGGGATTAAGCATGATGCTAAAGTGCCGTTACAGTGGTTACATTATGTGAATGGTAAGTCTACCTAAAGCTAAAAGTATAGTCTTCCAAATTAAAATCATTTCTTATGACTTAAGCTCTTCAATTTCCAGTAAATCTACAGTTATTGCTGCAATTGGAATAGCCATAAAAACACCAAATACCCCCGCAATTTTAGCCCCAACTAATAAGAAGAAAAATACTACTACAGGATTTAATTTCATGGTTCCTTGCATAACTCGGGGAGAAATTAAATTATCTTGAATTTGTTGAAGAATAACGCAGGATATTAAAACTTGTAATGCCAGCCAGCCATTTTGAGTTAAAACAATCAACGTAACTATTCCCACCCCTAGAGTTGCACCTATACCTGGAATCATATCTAAAATTCCTATTATTAAAGATAACAATAGTGCTGATGGTACTTGTAGTATTAGAAAAATTATAAAAGTTGATATAGTTAAGAACAAAACTAATATTAACTCTCCTCGAAAAAATCCCAAAAAACTTCTTCTAATAACATCCGTGAATTTTTGCCTTTGCTCTTGTGGAACTATTTTAATTATGAAAGTCCATAAAATCTCTCCATATACCAACATAAAAAAAGATATAACAGCAATAAATATAAAAGTTATAAAGTTAGTTAATATACTCTGTAAAATATTGAAACTAATAGAAAATATTGAAGCAGAGGCATTACGAATTTGGTCTTCAACTATACTGAAATCTATTTTTAAATTGTAGGGCTTCAGAAAATTTTCTAATTGTTGAGTGGATACAATTAAAGAATTTAAGTAACTAGATGTTCTTTCAATTAATTGCTGTCCTTGAGATGAAATAGTCAAACCTATAGTAATTATCAGCACTGCAATTATCATTATGCTGATTAAAAAAGTAATAACAACTGCTATCGAGCGAGGTAAAAATCGCCTAAGAAAATTTACTGGAAAGTTAAGTAAAAAAGCTAAGATTGCCGCAAATGAAAAAACTACAATTACTGTTTGAAAATAATCTAAAAGCTGAACAATTACCCATCCAGAAGCAAATAAGAGTAAAAACCGAACTAACATCCAATTATTTAGTTTATTCCAAATATTTCTACTTTTAGAATCATTCATATAATTTTTTTTAATAAACTACTTTAAAACCAATAACTAACATATACTTACCCCAAATTAGCAACAATACTTCGGATATTTTAGGCAGCAATAGCACTATAAGAACAAAGCCTATGGAAGTGTGGATGGGATTAATAATAGTAGGCTCCGAGTCTAACAGGGAAATAAATCGTTCCAGCAAATGCTGATTGAGAGCAAGCAAACAAGCTTGAAATGGAAATCAAGTTTAGTAAAGTCACGGGCTCAATTTCACTCACAAGAGTCATGGGAGAAACATCAGTCAAATCCACCTTGCCATCGTACTTACGTTTTCTGCCACGGGGCTTCTGCTTACCTGTATAGACATAACATAAATCAGCATCACAGCGTAGTTTCCCAATCACATCTAAGCCCAAAGTAGTCACGCCATCTATCCACTTGATTTTGCTGTAAAAACCATCATTAACAACGTAATGTGCTGCTGATTGGTAAGTTAAGGACAGGTGGCTTGCAAATGCTCTAAATACTTATCAATCCTTATTGTTCCCGATTTTTCGCCTCTAGGTGGAGTTTACTGTATGGATAACGCATATCCTTGTTTTGCATCCACATCTACTATTGACACAACCGATATCTCTAACCCCTTTTCTGCACTCCCCCCACTGCCATTCCCAAAATATTCAATCCCATAAGTCGCTTTCCCGCTTTTTAGTACGAATGAGCAGTCTATCGCAATCACCTGACGGGCGTTGGCACTGATTCCTTGCCCTATGACTTCTGAAATTACTCTTGATAAAGTTGTATGACCGCGCATACTGCCGTCGATAGGTGCGTTCGTCGATCTCGCTATATCGACTTAAGTTTGTAAAGTTTACCTTCCCGCACAACACCATAATTGTTGATATTAGTATTACCAGAACTTCTCTTAGGCTTTACTCTGTAATTTTGGTAGAATTTCTCTAATGCTATTCATTGGGTGCTTTTATTAACTATTTGCACCTTATCCGATGAATAGCTTTTTCCTAAAACTGTCCGAACTATTGCTAATACAACAATAGAATATCTATTAATTCTTGTTTGATGGTACTGCAAACCCTCTCTGGGGCAATCACCTTACAATCTTTGCCATATCGTAGGATTTCACGAATAAACCAAAAAGTGCTTGCAATCTCTCGCACTACTCGCCTAGTTTGAGGAGAATTAGCTAACCATTCATTTTCAATATCTAGGTTGGTTTTGGGTTTGTAGGCAAAGGCAAGGCGGTTCAAGAGGTGCATTTCTATATTAATTTTATCTAATTGCGATCGCCATGTTCCTGCAATAGAAATTGTCGAAGCATCAGTAATCCGATCTAACCTCAAGCTCCAATTATGCGCTAGTTCGGGGATGTCCAGATTTCCTAGAGATTCATCGCACCAGCAATCTAGGTATTGATAGTCTTCATGGGTTGCAATCTCTGCATAGTGAATGTGAAAGTTGAAAATACGTTCGGCAGCATCTTGATAGGATAACTGGAATGGTTGCTGACGGCGAATGTATTGTTCTATTTGTATCCGCCAAGCTTGGCTGGGTTTGATTATGAACTGCTCTAACTCATTTTTAATCGGAATTGGGAGGTTGCCATGCTCTAACAATAATTCGGCGATCGCTATTGCTTCTGTAATATTACCGAGATTGATTAAGGTCTGACGAGCGTGATTGAGAGCTTTGATTCGATCGGTTGTCCATTTTTGTTTAGGGGCTATTTGGATTTCACGCCTAGCGATCGCTTCGACCAGTTTAGAAATATTCGGGCGATCGCCCCAGGTCATGCCAAAATCCAGAGCGAGTACCTCTAGCTGAGCTTTATCTCGTTCTGAAATCGATAATGTAATAGATTTACCTTTGAGGCTCATAAAGTATCCGTATATTATATCCGCACATAGTCTTGTTATCTGCAATAATCTATGTAATTATAGAAAATATTAAGAGCTTACGGATACTATTTATGGATATATCTGAGTATAAAGTTACACTTAAACCTGTTTATTCCTGCCCTGCGTCAGAATTGCCAGAAGGCGTAAAGCTACCAGAAGGCTGGTCATCACTGGCTTGGCATCAAGTAGAAACTTTTAATGCCTTAAATAATCCTGATATAGATGTGATATTCAATACGGCAATGACTGGGGATGGCAAGAGTCTAGCCGCATACCTCAGGACATTTTCTGAATATTACTGTGCGATCGGGCTGTATCCCACGAATGAATTAGCCCGCGATCAAGAAACTCAGACCAATGATTACATCGCTAAATTTCAGCCCCAGCATAAGCCTCGTGTTGTTCGTTTAAGTGGAGCCGAACTAGAAATTTATGCGGAGAACGAAGGCTTGAGGAAAAGTGCAGCGATCGCTACTCGTACAGGTCAATCAGAAATTATCCTTACGAACCCCGATCTTTTCCATTACCTCCATCGCGGGTCTTATCGCATGCCCAAAGATAGTCCAGACAAACTCTGGGGGCGAATTGATAAAGACTTCGATCTATTTATCTTTGATGAATTTCATGTCTTTGCTGCCCCACAGATCGCAAGCGTCATTAATACGATGTTACTGATTCGTTGTACTAATCGCTCCAAAAAATTTCTTTTCCTTTCAGCAACTCCCGATGAGGATTTAATTCTGCGTTTGAGAAAAGCAGGCTTTCGCTGTAAAGAGATCGATCCAAGGGCAGAAAATAAATATCAGTTTCCCAAAACGCCAGAACAGCAGCAACAACTAGACGCACAGCAGTGGCGGCAAGTCGCAAGGGCGATTCAGTTAAACTTTGTGCCTTTAGAATCTGGAACCAAAGCTTCAGAAATATGGCTAAAGGAAAATGCCAATCTGATTTTGGCACAGTTTCAGGAACAGCCTGGTAGTAAAGGAGCGATTATTCTCAACTCGATCGCTGCGGTTAAGCGACTGACTCAATTTTTTCAAGCATTCTTACTACCCTATAGTCTGACCGTTGGCGAAAACACTGGACTGTCAGGCAAAGAAACAAGAGAGAAGTCGCTCTCAACTGACTTAGTGATTGGGACTAGCACAATTGATGTCGGGGTTGATTTCAAAATTAACTTTCTATTTTTTGAGTCCTCTGATGCTGGGAACTTCATCCAACGTTTAGGAAGGTTGGGGCGGCATGATGGTTACGAACGCAATGGCGAACAGATAAATTTTAATGAGTTTACAGCCTATGCGCTTATTCCTAATTTCTTTGTGGAACGGTTATTTGCGGGAGAATCTCCACCTTTAAAGATTAGCGAAAGTTACGATCGCCCCTTTTTCCACGACACAGTTCGCGATCGCTATCGTTCGATCGATGATTTTCATGGCTATTATGCTCGATGGGGTGCGGTGCAGTCTTTTCGGTTATTTTGGAGTTTGGGCGATCGCACGATTAAGCAGCAGTATTCAGAAAGTCAGGAAGCCTTTCGTGCTGCTTGTGAGGCTGTGTTTAATATCAATCCCAAAACTATGGCTGGCAGGGTGAGTGGCTGGGCAAAAGACTGGAAGCAACTATCTGGGAAAAAAGATGGAAACCCGATCGCGGAAGATGCCTGTAGTTTCAGAGGTTCGAGTCCTTTGCAATGCGGTTTATACGATCTGACCGAAGCGAATGAAGCAGATCGTTTTAAGACTTATGACTTGTCTGGTATTCTCGGCAATTTAGAAATTGAGCTTTGGACTGAGGCAGGATTTAGGCGATCGCTGCAAGAAACTGCTGAACGCACAGGTAAACCAATTCCAAAAGGACGGTTTGAGCATTGTCTGGCGTTTATGAAACTTGTTAGCTATCGAGAGGAGCGATCGAACTGGAAGTTTGTTTATCCTGAGAATTTAGCTGAAAAAGCTAAGACTTGGCAAGTGCAAGTCCTTACAGGGCTAGAGATTTGGCAACCTGATAACCGTTGGGCTGGAGAAATTAATAAAAAACTCCGTCTGCAAGGATTGGTTTGCTATATTCTCCAACGTCCAGTAGCTGAGATCCGAATGCGGCTGAAATTACCCATGCACTTTCAGATTTACCCAATTAGCGACCAATATAGTTTTCACGACGCTACAGCACCATATTCAATAGCCTTTGGACAGAGTGCTCTGCTACTGGATACCCTCGCATATATATTTAAGGATAAAAATAAAGGAGGCGATCCTTGGATTTTTTAAGAAATTATTATGGGAAGGTGATGACAATAGAATTTTATAAGTCATGTTTCAGTCCCTGATAGGTATTAGTTCCAAGTCCAAAGCTTGGTTTAGAAATTCACCTTCCTACAGCATCTACTATACAGTGACGAATGGCTTAATTGGCAATATTGGTGCAAGAAATTAATTTTCAGAGTACAAAAAACAAAATGGTTATGCAATATAAAATTCTTAAAACGTGGAAACCTATGTTATTGTAGTAAAAAATAAAAAAAAGAAACTTATGTTTAGTAAAAAAACTGACTTAAGCTTGCTATTTAACCTATCTCATAATCTAAGTAGGCTAACCGAAGATACGATTTGCTTACTCCCTGATGAAATAAGTCTTCTACAGACTCAACAGATTGAACAATTGGTTAAAAGAAACGCAAGCCTAGAACGGGAAGTTGCAAGTCTAAAAGATAGCTGTGTCCAGATGGCAGAACGTTTGGAGTCTGTTGAGTCAAAAATTCCCTCTTTAACATATCTAGTTGATAGAAATCTTGAATTGGAGTATATGGATTGCCCTTACTCTCTAGATGGAATCTCCCGTTGCAATTCGTAATTATAACAATATATTTAGGTCTAAGTATTCAATCAGTTCAAAGAAAGCTTCTCCTTTACTCTTCCACTTATCTCAACACTTTTCCTATGTCTCAATCTTTACCAGCAGAATATAGCGATCTTCTGTTAGAAATGAAGCAACGGATTCACTCTGCTCAGTGTGAGGCGTTTAGAACCGTAAACAAGGAACTAATAACTCTTTATCGAGATATTGGCAAACTGATCGTGATGCGCCAAAAAGAAGCTGGCTGGGGTAAAGCGATTGTCGAACAACTAGCCAAAGATTTACAGGCTGAATTCCTTGGTATTAGTGGATTTTCGGCTCGAAACATCTGGCGAATGCGAGATTTTTATTTGGCTTATGTTAGCAATGAAAAACTGACACCAGTGGTGGCAGAAATTGGTTGGACTCATAATCTTGTGATTTTAGAGAAATGCAAAGACAAGCTAGAGCAAGAGTTTTATATCAAGATGACTCGCAAGTTTGGCTGGACAAAAAATGTTTTAATCCATCAAATCGAAAATCAAACCTATGAGAAGACGCTACTCAATCAAACGAACTTCGAGCAAACTGTAGCAATAGAGATTCGTAATCAAGCTAAATTAGCGGTTAAAGATGAATATATTTTTGATTTTCTAGAACTTAGCGATCGTGAACTAGAGAAAGCGATTCTCAGTAGAGTTGAACCTTTTTTACAAGAAATGGGAGGAATATTTAGCTTTACAGGCAGTCAATATCGCTTGGAAATTGTTGGGAAAGAATACTTTATTGACTTACTGCTTTATCATCGTGGCTTAAAATGCTTAATTGCAGTTGAATTGAAAATTGGAGAATTTATCCCAGAATATATTGGCAAAATGCAGTTTTATCTGGCAGCTTTAGACGATTTAGTGCGCTTACCAGAAGAAAATCCATCAATTGGTATTGTTTTGTGTAAGTCAAAAGAGCGAACAATTGTTGAATATGCTCTGCGTGAATTGAATAAACCAATTGGGGTCGCAACTTATAAAATTACCCATAGCTTACCATCAGAGCTTCAATCTCAACTACCCAACCCTCAACAAATTGCCATTCTTTTGGATGACATTAACTAGAAGATTAGATATCTAACAACTATATTCACAAGGAGACAGACAATGGAAGAGAATTTTGATCGTGGAATAAAAATTATGCAACCTCAATCAGTAAATGATATCAAGATAGCTATTTCGCAGATTATAGAACAGATCCCCTGCCTGAAAATGCTAGTTCTATTTGGCTCAAGGGCAAGAGGAGATTATGATGAACAGAGTGATTGGGATTTTGCGGTTCTATATGACAAAAAATTGCGGAAGGATGATGAAAAACTTGATTGGGATTCATTTAAGCTTAGAATATTTCTAGAAAAGGCATTGAATCTTCCAGAAGACAAAATAGATTTAGTGGATTTAGAGACATGTTCCCCTTGGCTAAAACATGTTGTTGCGAGAGATGGTGAAGTCCTATTTCAGCAGGAAGCAGAGGTGTTTAAGCAGTTCTATCAATCTTCACTCAAATCGAATATAGAGCTAAAAGCCTACAGACAGAGTGTACGGGAGAAAGTTAAATCGGCTCTTCAGAGGTGGCGAGCGTGAGTAACCTTGACCCGAACACGATCGCTAATAAATTAGAACGAATGACAGATCGTCTCGATCGACTTACTCGTTATCGGCAATATACGCTCGAACAGTATTTAGCAGACTCAGATACGCAAATCATTGGGGAAAGGCTGTTGGAACTTGTGATTCAAGCGGCACTGGATATGAATAAATCATTATTGAAGCGAGTTGTTGGTAAGAGAATTAAGTCAAGCTCCGATTTATTTATTGAAATGGGTTTGTCTGATTTTATTTCTACAGAACTTGCAAATCAGCTTGCCAGTCTAGGTTCTTTTCGTAATGTATTAGCTCATGAATACGACGACCTTACGCCTCAGAATGTATTTGCAAAGATAATAGAAGCTCTAGATTATTTTCCAGATTACATTGAATCAATTCAAAACTATTTAGATTCACTAGAGGTAGATAATGCAGAAGAAATCTAAACAATCGGAGCAACAGCTATCAGTCTTTCCTGAAGAGATAGGTATAGAAATGAAAGAAGAAGATGACTATTTAGATGAAGATTTTGGCTTTGATGGGGGTGGCGATCGCACCATTGAACCGCCTCAACGAGAATTACTAACGCTCAAACTGCTGCGGGAAGCAATCCAAGCACAGAATCCAGACGATCCAGTTATGCGAGACTTTAGTGAATATGTGTTACCAAATTTACTTAGGGTGGCGATCGGGGTGACTGCTAAGGGTGGAAGATTTTTTGACGAACTAGATCGAGATCGAGCCGCCGAAGGCAAAACTCAAGTCCGACGAGATAATGCTGCCGATCAGTCGCTAAATACTCATCTTTTAAATGGTTTATTCCCTGCAAATTTGATCGAGCAACGCTTAGAACAATTAGATACAACTATTCAGCGCGTGGTGAGAGAAAAAGAACGGAGATTAGTGATTGCTGGATTTATCCTCCACGATTTCGAGAAGTTTCCTGATGCTCCAGATGATTGTCGTAAACTTGTATTAGAGCAACATCGTCAAATTATTAGTGAAAAGATAAAACAGTTAGGGCTTGATTATTTTGTCAATCCTGATGCCCCAGAAACTGCTCAAAATTATATAGATGATTTATTGGTTTTAGCCTATAACGCTCAACGGCGTTGGGATACTAATTGGAATTTTTCTGTGTATGGACTCAATCCTCAATTGAAAGATCGCACCTTACGCCAACTTACCGATCTCACTTGTTTAGCAGATTCCCTTGCTTCGATTATCAAACATCCCCAAGATGCTGAAAACACAAAATTTAAGGAGTTAATGCATAGCCTGAGTGATGGCAAACTTCGGCTCACGTATCATAGTATTGCTGAAAATCGAGGTGTGCTAACTAACGTAGTGAATAATGCCGTGATGGAGGCGCACACCAGTCTTAATACGGATGAATGTATATATTATGAACCTCTGCTTTATTTACCCACTGGAGTTATCTATCTAGCTCTAAAGGATGCTCCAACCGTTAGTTTTGATGGACTAAGCGATCGCGTTGTTACCAAAATTAAACAACTTTGTTTCAGTCAATTGCGGCTACGACAGACTGGGTTTGGGCGAGATGGTAAGGGGATGAAATATGCCGATTACTACACCTTGTTTTGCGACGATCGCGGATTAATACAGATTGCACTTGATGCCACACTCCGAATTCTATCTAGCAACAAAAAATCAGTCGCTCCTAGTCGTAGTGAGAAACTTAAAGATTTTCAGCAGTTAGGTGTACTTTCATCAGATTATGACTTTCAGCTTAAGGATGATATTCGGATTGACCAGCTAGCAGAGTTTGGCGATGTCATTAGTCGTAAGATTTGGGGTGATAGTTGCGATCGCTTTGAAACAGCTAGAAAAGAGCGATCGCAGGCTCGAAAAAAAGATAAGAATTTAGTAGAATTACCAGCGATTGAGTTGCTCCCTAGTGAATTAATTCACCATGTTGCTGAGTTTTTAGGATTGACAAGTTATTCTCCACAAATTCGAGAACTGCAACGAATTAATGAAAGTCTTAAAGAGAAAAAGCTAAAAGGGAATACTGGCGGCGTTCCTTACGAATGGTACTTCCTCTCAGCTAGATATCTCGATCTCAATCCTGGTCTTGAAGATATTCGAGCAACTGGTCAAACAATCATTAATTTCGTTGCAAACTTAATCGAACCGATTGTCGCTCAATTTAAGCTAGCAGATGGTTGGGACGATTTACGGCAGTGGGTTAATCAAGTTGTGATGTTGCCTCAGCAAGTTAAAGCCCAAACTTTAACCGATCGAGCTGATACTTTCCTCAAAGAGCTAACTAACTATAATGCTGCGAAAAAGGCGGGACGAGGACGACAATTGATCTGTTCGATCTCTCATTCTGCTTATACAGTAACTGAGCAAATGGAATCAGCCGTGCTCTTTACGCCACAGGTTTATACCAACAAACAACATCTGGGCGGTTCTAACGCTAAACGTAATATCTCTAGTATTGCTGGTTTAGAGATGATGCTTAGACAGATTTTGATGAATCAAACACAGGCAGTGGGTAAGCGATTTGAAGATGGGAAGTATCGCTATCTTTACTTTTACCCAACTTACTACTTCACACCAGAAACCAATAAATTTCTGCAAAAAGCTTACAGCAGCCTTGCTCAAACCCGCTTTGATACGAGTTTACGAAATCATTTTATCCCTAAAGACTTAGCGGCAAATTTCGAGCGATCGCAGTACCAAACCGTTGATGCTTTCTTGATGGATGATGATTTAGAACGCAAGAAAAAACTACCTGATGACGATCCAGCGTTTAAAAGAGATAGAACCTTTAAACTCGCCTATCCTGACGATCAACCTTTGACCTTTTACTTCATGGCATTGCCACCAGGTAGAGACCCAACGGATACGGAATCATGGGTAATGCCAGCTTGGTTAGCTCTTGCTCTGCCCATGATTCTCGATGTTAAGACCGTTGTTTCCGAATCGCCGATTCCACCTTTTAATGATGGGTCGGAATTTGAAGAAACCGTATTTCTCGATAGTGCGCCCCAAGCATTTCGAGTTTTAACTGGTCGAGACAGATTTCGGCTCGATTATATCCTCGAAGGATGGGATGACCCTGATGGCAAAAAACAACCTGCTCCCCTAACTGTGTTGACTGCTGCCTATGCAATGCATCTAGATGTTAATGCTAAACAGGGCAAGAGCGGCTATGACCCAAACTGGGGAAGATTAACAGAGCTTGCTAAAGACATAGAAACTAGTCCTCTTTATGTTTTTAGCTATCTGAATAAATGGGTCAGAAGTCAAAAGGTTGATGCTCCTAGTATCAATAAAATGAAACTTTATGCCTATCATTTTTATCCCTGCTTCGATCCTTATACCGAATTCAACAAAATCACGGAGAAATTAATTGTGGGAACAGAATCACCCTTGAATCATCCTAAAAAACTGACGGAACTCTATCGTAAATTCTACAGGGCAAATAAAAGCTATAACCCTAAAGCTAATGCTGTGCTGAAACCAATCGATATGGCAGCAACAACCCTACTCAAAGCAGATTTAAGTGCTTTTCAAGGAGAGTCTCTAATTGCAGTAGTAGCAGCGGAAGTATTCGCTTTGATGAATCGAGTCCACTCTTCCACGGCTGAGGGGCGTTGGCAGATTAACGATCGCGAGATCGAGCGACAGGCAGTTTTAGAGTTTGCTCAATACTTCGTAGTTGATGTTTTTGAGGGAGCATTCAAAAGCGATCGCGCTCGGTTAGCTGGTCGGCAAATCAACTTGATTCGGGACACTTGTGAGTTTCTGTATCGACTTGAACAAGATAAAGAAAATCATGAACGCAAAAAGAAAGGAGAATTGATTGAAGACCCTGAAAACGAAAAAGACTAACAAGGAAGGAATATGAGTAAAACAAAGATATTAGAACCCAACCAATCTTACACATTTAGCAAGATTTTTGAGTTGAATATAGACGTAGATAAACTAGCAGCAGATTTTGAGTATTCCCTAATCCGTAAACGTCTATCTCTAGGTCTGTATTCAGGTGAACTCGATCGCCTTCAACAATTAAAAGACCGAATTGAAGAGATTTTGCCCTACGTCAATTTGGCAAATGAGGCAACTCGCAGAGAGATTTTAATTGCTCCAGTCGTTGCAGATTTGATCCACTATACTCGTGCTCAACTTCGTATTGAGTATCCGATCAAGGCATCTGAGCAGCTTCAAGGCTTATTAGATTATTTAATAAGAACTCACAATAATTTATTGGTGATTGAAGCAAAAAAGGAAGATCTAAATAATGGATTTACCCAACTTGTCGCAGAGCTAATAGCTTTAGAACAATGGGAAGATACAACCGATCAGCCCATTTTGATCGGCGCAGTCACAACAGGGAGTATTTGGCAATTTGCCACCCTAGATCGAAAGTCAAGAGTAATTACTCAAGGTGTGGAGAGTTATCGAATTCCAGATGACCTCGATCATTTGATGAGAATTCTCATACAATCCCTGCTGGAATAAGGTTTAACCTATATTTATACCATTCCCACCTAGCCTCAAGATTCCACCCAACTAATTTTTAAGGAGCATCTATTATGTCATTTCTAAAAACCCTGAACGCTAAATCTTTCCACGCTGAAATCCCTTATAAGCCAATGGGGAAATATGTCCACTTTCTCACCATTCGGATCACAGAATCTTATCCATTATTTCAAACCGATCAGGAGTTGAATAAAGCCCGAGTTAGAGCGGGTATTGCTGACCCCACAACGATCAGTCGTTTGGCAATGTTTAAGCGCAAACAGTCCACCCCAGAGCGTTTAGTCGGTCGGGAATTACTTCGTAACTATAGCTTAATGACGGCAGAAGAGTGCGAGTACAACGAAAAGTTTGCGATGAATAACCCAGATTGTATTGTTTATGGTTTTGCGATCGGCGACTCTGGATCGGAGAAGTCTAAAGTTGTTGTAGATACCGCATTTTCTATCACTTCGTTTGATGAATCGCACGAAACTTTTACACTCAATGCTCCTTATGAAAGTGGAACTATGAGTAAGCAAGGTACAGTGGCGAGTCGGATCAACCAACAGGATCACATCAAGCCCCAAATCTTTTTCCCTAGTATCGTGACACTGAAAGACCCAACAGAAGCAACCTTCCTTTATGTCATAAATAATATTATGAGAACCCGTCACTATGGTGCCCAAACTACTCGTACGGGTCGGGTAAGGAATGAATTAATTGGGGTCGTATTTGCTGATGGTGAGATCGCTAGTAATTTACGTTGGACTCAGGCAATTTATGACTCAATGAAAGTCGAAGGAACCCTGAAAGCTCCAGATCCATTGGATGAAGATGATGTGCTTAAAGCTGGTAAGGCTGCAATTAAGAGGCTTATGAATGAAGAGTTTATCGTGCATACGGACTTGATTGGTGATGATTGTCAACCTCTGCTTGATGAAGTGAAAAAGCTCACAGGCAGCGAGGAAGGCATTACAGCTATCCTTAATCAAGCTGATAAAGAAGCGAAGGCTTACTTCAAAAAATATGTAGAAAAGCCCAAGAAAGCTCCAGCCACCGCGAAGGAGTAAATCATGACCACGATCTATCGTTGCACTTTAGAGCTTCATGACAGCCTATATTTTGCCACACGGGAAATTGGGCGACTTTACGAAACCGAACCTGTGCTGCATAATTACGCCCTCTCTTATGTGTTGGGGTTAGTGGATAATCCTAAATACAATACAGAGGTAGAGGAGGAACATTCTTATCGCTACTTTTGTCCAGAGCAAGTGCCTAAATATGAGGAACATTTGACTCCGCTTAATCAGCAGGGTATCTATGTGACTCCAGCACGGGCAGTTAGGCATACTTCTGTTCTCAATACTTGGAAGTATGCAGACAATAAATATCATGTGGAAATGAAGCAGACTGAGAAAAATATTCCCAGTTTCGGCAGAACTAAAGAGATTGCCGCAGAAAGCCAGTTTGAGTTTTTTGTGGTTGCTGAAAAGCCTTTAGCTTTACCCAGATGGGTGCGGATTGGTAAATGGGCAAGTAAAGCCGAGATTGCTTTTAAGGAACTCCCTCAGCCAAAGCTCCATCAGTCGGGAGAGTTTACCTTTCCCTATCTGCTCAATCCTTTAGATGTGATGTTTTCTAATCAAGTTTTGAGTTATGACACAGTGAATATGCCACCTGTGAGCTTAATTCGCAATGTGAGGATGATTGGAGAGTTTTACACCTTTGATGGGTTACAGGACTTGAAGATTCCAGTACGAATGCAATATCGGTTTAAATAATAGGAATAAACCCAATGAATAAAATTTTGAACCCAGATGAGACTTATACTTTTAGTAAATTTTTCGATCTAAAGTTTTCTGGAAAGAACTTGGCTTTGGAGTTTGGTTATAGCTTTGAGCGTAAACGATTGAAATTATTGCAATATTCAGGTGAACTAGATCGGATCGAGCAGACCCGCGATCGCATTAATGAAATCTTGCCCTATGTGAGTTTATCCAATGAGGCAGCGCGGCGAGAGTGGCTGGTTTCTCCTGTACTGTGCGATCTAATTCACTACACCAAAGTAGAGGTACAGATTGAATATCCGATTAAGATTAGCAATCAACTCCAAGGGATTATCGATTATTTTTTGGAGTCTAAGCAAAATATGTTGATTGTAGAAGCCAAAAAAGAAGACCTTGAACTAGGAATGGCTCAACTAATTGCCGAACTCATTGCTTTAGATAAATGGCAAGTAGAGAGTAAACAACCCATACTGCTAGGAGGAGTCACAACTGGCAAAATCTGGGAATTTGCTCGTCTAAATCGCGAGTCAAAACATATCGAGCAAGGTTTAGAAGATTATCGCGTGCCCGACGATCTCGATCCACTCATGCGGATTTTAGTCCAAGCTGTAAGTGGATAAACCCAATCTAGAGATTCCCAAATCCTTTTTTCTTGCTTTTGGGTTTAAGCGATCGCTTGCTTAATAACTCCGCAGCAAAACCGCCTCGATCTTGGATAGCTAATCTCATAGTTCTATTTTGTTGATATGCTTCAATTTCTGGAGCTAGGGGATGGTTTGGATCGATTTTTAGGTGGGTAATTGATATTATATGTTTTTGCTTATCGCCTACTTCTCCCTTTAGTGCACACATAATTCCGCCTTCATCGCCAGAATAACCGACCCATTCAATCATATATGTAGCTTTGGGATCGACCTTCTCACCTCTGTCCTCAGACCTCTTGATAAAGTTTTTACTAAAATATGCTGGGATTGGGAGATTGGCAGAGATTTTTTCTGTTAATGCTCTTCCTACTTCAAAGTTATCAATTTGCATAATTATTCTCTCTATTAATCATTTGGAATTATTATTTTATGCCTTATAGTTTAGTTCTTAATTTGGTTCCAAAGTCAGATATTCCCAAGAGTCATCTGAATGGTAGAAATCTTCATGCTTTATTTTTGGATTTGGTGAGTTCGGTAGATCGGAAGTTGGGCGATCGCTTGCATCAACAGCAGGGGAAAAAAGCATTTACGTTAAGTTCTTTACAGACAATCGCCTATGGAAATCAGAATTTACAATTTCAGCCCGATCGCTTAATTAAAGCAGGAACACAATGCTGGTGGCGGATTTCATTGTTGGATGATGCTTTGTTTGGTCAGTTAATGCATTTGTGGTTGAGTTTAAGTTCTAGTCGGGTATGGTGTTTGGGCGGCACCGATTTACAGGTGGTGAGTGTGTTGGGAACACCGCAGGTAAATCAACCTTGGGCAAATTTTGCGCCTTATACTCAAATTTACGAACAGGCATCGGAAAGCGATCGCACGATTCAATTAGAATTTCTTACGCCGACGACATTTCGTTTAACTAAATATGACTGTCCTTTGCCGAGTAAGGAATTAATTTTTCAAAGTTTATTAAGGCGATGGAATGAATATAGTGACAACCCGTTTACTGAAGATTTGTTGGAGCCGATATTTCCCAGTTATTTTAATATTCGGTCGGAAATTGTGATGGATGGGAGGAGTAAATTAATCGGTTGTGTGGGCGCGATCGCTTT
>Ga0163154_10001754_pt1 | contig 33080 bp, 27 predicted proteins | sample OliLakLV19MP9P1_FD_148649 | JGI IMG/M metagenome (GOLD analysis project Ga0163154, IMG submission 148649) | Freshwater microbial mat bacterial communities from Lake Vanda, McMurdo Dry Valleys, Antarctica - Oligotrophic Lake LV.19.MP9.P1 | ecosystem: Environmental > Aquatic > Freshwater > Lake >... | reverse complement strand
TCATCGTGAGCGCCAGCGGCCTTTACAGCGCCTCCAATTGGATTTACACCCCATCTGAGTTGACTGAAACCCGTTTTGGTGGGGCGTTGCTACTTAAGTTACTACTCGTAGGCGGGCTGCTGCTGCTCGGTGCGCTCCATCATATCGCGCTGCATCCCGCCCGTTATGCCCGTTTTTCTGGGCTGACTACCTCCATAGGCCAGTTTGCGACAACGCTCCGCTTAGAAGTACTTTTAGCAGTAGGCGTATTAATCGCCGTTGGGCAGTTGAGTGCAACCCCAGTACCCGCGCCCCAAATTACTGGGCAGGAAGCCGCTGCACCAACCGCCATACAGCAAATTAATGGTCTTGAAGTAACGCTGACATTGACTCCCGGCGGACCCGGCATCAATACCTACGACACCCTTATCACCCGTGACGGTCAACCTGTCGATGATTTGGATGTGCGTTTAAGAATGATCCATCCGAGCGAGGATTGGCGTAGTCCTTTAGAAGAAGCGGAATTTGTAGATTCTGGTTTGTACGTGACTGCTGGAGCCGAAATTGATGCGCCGGGTGAATGGTGGTCACAGATTAACATCATTGATAATGAGATGACCTATCGCCTCGCCTTTGATTGGGACATCGACGCGCAGGCCGCCGTGATACAATCACGTCTGCCAAGCCCTGTCACTGTCGCCGCGCTGTTGGGGGTACTAGCCGCTGTTGGAGGGGTCATTTATCCTTCTATACAGGCCTTTTATCGCAAGCTCAATCTGAATGCGGCTAATGTCACACTCGTCATCGGCGCGATTGTCGCAAGTCTCATTTTTGTGATCGGCGGCTTCGTAACACTCCAACAAACCCAGCTCGGCTACCGCGCCGACATTAACCCACCACCGCAGATCATCAATACGGTGCTGCCCGATCAAGTCTCGCTGCAACGTGGACAAAATCTGTACGAGTCCTCGTGCAATGGGTGGCAGTCCGCCCCTGATTTAGATGCGCTGCGCCAACGCTTGCCCACTGTGCGCGATGAAGACCTATTTGCCGCCGTGCGCGATGGATGGCGGAGCTTACCCCCTTGTCGTGAAGATTTAAGTGAAAATGAACGCTGGGATATTGTCAATTATCTCCGCACCTTAGAACCGATAGCATAATAGAAAGGTCTATCTATATGTCGATTGTAACGCTTTTAAATACCCCTACCGATGCTGCCCTCGCTGGACGTATCCGCAGTGACTTATCAGCCGCTGGTGTACAAATAGGCGAAACTGTACAAGCAGGACGAGAAGCGGTGACAGTCGCTGTGCTTTCGCCCAAAGCACTCGAAGATTCGGGATTTCAACAAAATGTCGTTAAAGCACTGGAGAACAATCAGCACATTATTCCGGTGCTTGCTGCCAAAGTCGGCTTACCTCGCCTGCTAAACAATTTGCAGGCAGTCGATTTTAGTGAGCGATACGATGCAAAAACTCTCTTGGAACGCGTGAATATGCTGTCCGCCCCAGATGCACCGCCACCGATGGCGATCTTGACCCCGACACGCCGCGATGCGAACCGCCGCGTTGGTTATTTAATCGGTGGGATCGAGATTGCCTTTTTTGTGGTTGGTATTTGGGCAGTCGGCAGCGGCATGGTACAAGCGCCAGCCGATGAATTCGCAAGTGTGGAGACTCAGATTATTCTGACACGCAATTATTTTATTGACGAAGCGCTCCCCCGCAGCACCGAAGACGCGGTTAACTTCCCGGCAACCGTCGAAAATATCCCGACAAAAGCACTGATGGAACTCATTGCAACAGCGACAGCAATTGCGGGCGGCGTAGACGGTACATTTATCCCGCGCAGCAGCGAGGAAGCAACCAACTTCCCGGCAACTTTAGAAAATGTCTCGACAGTAGTGCATGATCGGCTTCTCGCAACGGTCACAGCCGCCGCCAACGGGCAGTAAGCATAATAACAAAGGCAAGATGCTCAATGCAACGAGAAGATGTACTCGTTATCGGCGCGGGGCCAGCCGGAATCGCCAGCGCATATTACTTGGAACGCGCTGGCATTTCTTATCGCGTAGTAGATAAGTCCAGCGTCATCGCTTCGACCTGGAACAGCCTTTATCCTTCGCTGCGGCTGAACACAACACGCTTTTTTTCGCACCTGCCGGAACTAAAATTCCCGCTGCATTATGGCATTTTTCCTACAGGACGGCAGTATCATCGCTATCTGGTGGATTATGCCCAACGGCATAACTTTAATATTCATCTCGGTGTGACGATTCATAAGATTTGCCAAGAAAATAATGGGTGGCGGTTGGAAAGCAGCGAAGGCAGCGCGTGGTACCGGGCAATTATTTCCGCCAGCGGACGCTTTAATAATCCTTACACACCCACTATTCCAAGCATGACAGAGTATACCGGACTCCTGCTTCATGCCCACGATTATGCGGAGCCGGCGCCTTTTATCGGGCGAAAAGTCGTCGTCATAGGAAATGGGCCAAGTGGCTGTGATATTGCGACGGAATTGGGTGATTATGCCGCGAAGCCGGTTTTATTTGCACAGCGTACCGGTGTCGTCCTACGCCCGCGTTATCCTTCCGGCTTGCCCAAACATGCGTGGATGATACTCGGCGAAAAACTGCCCTTCCTTGCGCCCTTGACCGAAAAACTCCAGAACACACCTTATCGCAATTTAAACCGACTCGGCATCAAAACCCCACCACCGGGAAATGATACATCGGCAGCAGGAGGCGCACGGGCTAAAGCCTTGATTGACGCGGTACGGGCAGGCAAAGTGCAGCCGATTGATGCGCCTGCTCGATTCTATCAACAAGGAATCGAAATGCAGGATGGCACACGCTATCCGGTTGATGCGGTCATTTTAGGAACGGGGTATCGTCCAGTGCTGTATCAACACTTGGATTATCACGGCAAAAAAGATGCACACGGCTGGCCTGTCCGCGACTTCAGCACACATCCCAATGGACGCGAGGTGGTCGGTTATCCCGGATTATATTTGGTAGGTGTGTTTTATCAGGGGAAGGGCGCGATGTATAATTTTAATGTCGAAGCCGAAATCGCCGTCATGCAAATTAGAGAACGCTTGGCTAAAGGATGACGAATATGTATTTTTTAATTAACGCTTAGAACAAGGCCTAAGAAATTCTTTTTGAACCGCAGAGACGCGAAGTTCGCAGAGAAAAATAAAAAAGATAAGTACGTTTTTGGCTTTGCCTGAAATAAAAACTTGGTGTTCTTGGTGTCTTGGTGGTTCAATTTATTCAAATTACTTTCGCGAGTCTACATTTTGGGACATGGCATAACGTATACCATGTCCCCGCCAAACAATTTAATTCACTTACAGACTCGCACGCATCGAATGGATGCCTGTCGCGCCATCAGGGCGGACATCCTGCACCGATTCGGTTTGCGGAGTGCCTGTACCATCCACGCAGCGCACACGGAACGTATGATTCCCTTCCGCGAAAGGCCAATCGTAGCGCCAGATCACCCACGTTAATTCAGATTGTGGCGTTTTAAGCTGCGCTGCCTGCCATTCGCCTTCATCCACGCTGACTTCAACCTGGGCGATGCCACGCGCTCCTGCCCAAGCGATGCCGCCAACCGGAACAAGCTGCTGCCCGTCACGCTCGAATACCGCGCTGGAGGCAACCGTATCAAGCACTGCCGTCGTTTGAACAAAGGCCGTCACCGACCAACCACGCCGCACCCAATAGCCTTCGTCCCAGCTATCGACCACTTCAATATCGGTAATCCATTTTGGCTGTTTCATGCCGTAATGATCGGGGATGTAAATCCGTACCGGGAAGCCATGTTTCTGCTTAAGCGCTTGCCCATCCCACGCATACGCCAACATGACGCGGTCATCATCGCGGATGGTGCTTAAATCGACATATTCATCAAAACCGTCTGCGGAAGAGATGCGTAAGTGAGTCGCTTCTGGCTTGAGGTTCCAGCTATCAATCAGTGTTTGCATCCGAACCCCTGTCCAGCGTGTCGTGCTGATGAGGTCACCGCCGACACGATTCGAGATGCAGCCCATCGTAATCAGTTGTTCCATCGGATCAAAATTATTGATGATCTCGTCCAGCGTCATCTCTACAGGCGCATCCACTAGACCACTAATTCGCAAACGCCAGCTCGAAGCATCAAGCGCAGGCGGACGGGCGCTGATGTCAATGCGATAATGATCGTCCAGCGGTGTATATTCAGGTCTTGTACCAGCCGCCGCTTCCAAATCAGCCACATAGGTTGCGTCCGATAACGTCACTGTCGATGCGACAGCTTGCGGTGTGGTTTCTGGGATAACAATTGTGCTGGATGCCGCGTCCTGCCCTGTCCCCTCCAACAATGCCCCTAACCCGGTGCCAAGTACAGTTAATGTTGCTGTCGCGCCGCCCACGCGCACAATAAATTCACGGCGATCAAGCCCTTGTTGTGTTCCAGTAGCAGCCTCAGAAGGCAAACGTAGGACGGAAAGATCGTAATAAATCCAGCTTAACGCTACACCAAAACCGACAAATGCCACAAAAAGCCATAACGCGCTGATAAATTGATCGGCGGAAACGCTTAGACCGCTGGCTGTGAAAAAGAGGATCATCACAACGCCGAGGATAATCCCCGCCCACAGACCGGGTAAAAAGCGATTTTTGACTTTCATCCGGTTCGCCAGATTAAACACAACTGCGCCAGTGACGACCCCGATGCCCAACGTCATACCGAGCGCCATTAATTGTTCAATTGTTTTCGCCGCCGCATCGGTACGACCTAAATTAAAAGTACCAATCAGATCAACAATCGTATCAATCACAAAAGTAATCAAGTCACCGGGCGTAAGATCACGAATCCCCGGAAAGATGACATCAAACGGCGCAAAAGGTAGACCCAGCAGACGAAATGCGAGGAAAAACAACGCGATCAAGGCAATCATCAACATGCCCCCGACCAGCGCTCCGGTGAGAAGACTCGGTTTTTTAGTTGCTTCCATAATAACCTCTTCCAGTTTAGTAATTCGGCTTAGAATAGCGCCAAATTGTTACAGCAAAATGACAACTTGATTATAACTTTTTGATTCGTCGTAAAACCATCATTTGGATTTTTTCGCTTATCAAGCTTACAATCATCCACGCGTCGTACCTTGCGCGAGGAGGTTTGTTTTGATACTCGTTGATGCACATCAGGATATTGCTTATAACGCGGTTTGTTTTGGGCGCGATTATCGCCAATCCGCTTTAAGAAAACGTCAATTAGAAACTTCCACTGATATTCCGGCACAAGCAGGCATCGCCACACTCGGCCTACCGGAAGCGATTGCCGGGCGGGTGGCGGTTGTTTTTGTGACTTTATTCGTTGCGCCACGCAGCCCTCGCCCTGCCCCTTGGAAAACCGTCATGTATGACGATATTTCCGGCGCATATCGACTGGCCTTGCAGCAGATGGACACCTACCAGCGCTTGGCAGACGATAGTGGGCAAATTCGGCTGATTCGGAGTCAAGTCGATTTAGACTCGGTCTTAGCAACATGGGGTGACGATAAAACGGTCAAAGATCGCCAGCAGGGGTTGGTGATTCTGATGGAAAATGCCGACCCTATCATCGAACCACGCCAATTTGAGGAATGGTATGAACGCGGTGTGCGAATTGTAGGGCCAGCGTGGCAGGCATCGCGTTATTCCGCTGGGACGGGTGCGCCGGGACCTTTAACGCCGCTGGGACGCGAACTTTTAGAGGTGATGGCAAACTTCAACGCCATTCTGGATTTATCCCACATGGCGGAAATTGCCTTTTTAGAGGCGTTGGATCGTTATACGGGGACGGTCATCGCCAGCCACAGTAACCCGCGCCATTTTTGTGATACAGATCGGCATCTCACCGATGTAATGATCCGCCGCCTTGCCGAGCGCGACGGTGTGATGGGCATTGTGATGCTCAATAATTTCTTGGACGGTAAATGGAGCAAGACCGACCCCAAAAACGCGGTCACTTTTTCAAGAGTGGTGGATATTATCGATCATGTCTGCCAACTCACAGGGAGCGCCGCGCATGTTGGGCTAGGCAGCGATTTTGATGGCGGCTTCGGTGCGGAAAGTACCCCGGCGGAGATCGATACGACGGCTGATCTCTGGTATCTCGGCAAAGCCCTGCGGCAGCGCGGCTATAATGAGGACGATATTACGGCCATTCTAGGCGGCAATATGCTACGTAAATTACGCGAATCCCTGCCAACGAGGTAAGTGTTTATGGTACGGGTTTCACAGTTAGGCATCGCAGTCGGCGCGCTCGGCGCAATGTTGGCATTTATGGGGGTCTTCCCTGCCGTGACCGGCTTACCACCGACGGTTGGTGTGGGAATCGTGCAGATTTTTGCCATCCTGCTAGGATTTTCGCTTCTGATTTTTGGCGCACTGCTTTACGTAAAATTTACATTTTATGCCAACTCACATTCTAATCTTGGGCAGCAAATCGGCACGAGGCTGGCGATGACGGGCTTGGTGATGGCGGCAATGGCAAGCTTGGCAGATGTATTAGGCTTTGGATCACACACCAATACGGCTGAAAGTGTCATTTTGATGGGTCCCTTGCAGGCGATTGGTATGATTTTTAGCTATGTGATCTCCTCGATTGGTGTACTTGTTTATGCTGTAGCAGGAAGTCCTACGCTCGAAGAAAATGAGTAAAAGCCCCATTTTTGGCCTAATCTGTGAGAGAACAAGGTCATAACCACTTATTCCATATTCACATTTGTCTAAGATTCGCCTTAAGCAGGCTGATTAGAGGCATGTGTGAATTTGGTAAATTGGCCGCTGTATGTTACCCTGTTAGCGTATTTTAAGTACTCTTTTTGTACCCTACTTTTTAAGGAGGAGTCAACGTGCGTAAGTTTTCTATACTCGCAGTAGTTTTAATGCTGCTAATCCTCTCGGCAGTGCCTGTCTTTGCACAGGGTACCGTCGTTGATGTCGCAGTAGCCACACCTGATCTGTCCACACTTGTTGCGGCAGTTCAGGCAGCAGATCCGTCCGTAGCAGCAGCCCTAAGCGGCGCGGGACCCATTACTGTATTTGCCCCTTCAAATACAGCCTTTGCCAACCTTGATACCTTTTTGACGGAAAATTATAACCTTGGCCTCGCTGATGTTTTGGCGAATCGTGAGCTGCTCACGCAAATCCTGACCTATCATGTGGTGCCAGGCACGTATTTCTCTAGCCAATTGGCGGAACTGAACGATCAGATTATCCCCAGTGCGTTGCCAGGTACGGGTATCGGCATAACGGTCAGCGATGGCACGATTACGCTCAACAGTGTCGCCGATGTGATCCTCGCTGATGTAGGTGCCAGCAATGGTGTTGTCCACGTCATCGATCAGGTCATCCTGCCGGGTGTGATTATCGCGGAACTCGAAGAAGCCGCCGCCGCCGCGGAAGCAGCCGCCGCCCGCCCGACCTTCACCAGTGTTCGTGTTGCCCATTTTGCCGGGGATATTCGCAGCGTTGATGTTTTCGTCAACGGTGAGCGTTTCATCTCTCAACTGCAATACGGCGATGTGACCGAATGGGCGCGTCTGCCATCAGGCAGCTACGAAATCGCTGTGACCAATGCCGGCTCAACTGTTGACCAAGCCCTTGTCGGCCCCATCACGGTAGACTTCAACCCCAACCGTTGGGTGACGATTGCGGCAACAGGTTTACGTGCCAATGGCAGCTTGACTGCGAATGTCGTCTCAGAAATTCTGCCTGATCTGGATGACGGCGAAAGCTATGTGACTGTCCTGCACTCCATCCCGGATGCACCCGCAGTGGATGTCTTGGCTGGTGAAGATGCACTCGTCCGCGATCTGTTCTACCCGAATACTTTCAGCGCCAAAGTTCCGGCTGGTTCTTACGATCTGTCAGTTATCACCAGCGTGGCTGGCAGCGATATCACCTTGATTGATGCCCCCGGCACTGAACTGGAACCGTTGTATTACTACTTTGTCGCCGCTTACGGGACCGCCGCTGATCCTCAAGTGTTCGTCTCTTCAATTAGTGCAGAAGATGTTGCCCTGATTAACAGTGGTCGCCCGATCTACCGCGACCCGGCAAGCAGCTCTGACGCGGGTTCCGCCGAAGCAACGGAAGCATCTGTTGTTGAAGCAACTCCTGAAGCGACAGAAGCACCTGCTACCGAAGAAGCCGCCGCCGGCACCATTGCCGATCTTGTGATCGCCGCAACCGAAGCTGACCCAGCGGAATTCACCATCCTCTTAGCGGTTGTGCAAGCCTCCGATCCGGCGATTTTGGAAGCCCTGAGCGCCGAAGGCCCCATCACCGTTTTTGCCCCGACTGACGCGGCATTTACCGCCCTGCTTGAAACACTCGGCGTAGATGTGGATACCGCCCTGACACAAACTGATCTGCTCACGCAAGTGCTGCTGTATCATGTGGTGGAGGGTGCGCTTTCCGGCGAAGACATCGCTGGTGAGACCGAACTCGCAACCTTGGTTGGCGAGTCGATTGTTGTCTCAGTCGAAGGTGGCAGTGTTGTCCTCAATGGCACTGTCAACGTTACGACTGCCGATATTGCGGCAAGCAATGGCGTTGTTCATGTCATCGACGCAGTTCTGATCCCGCCGTCTGTCGCGGCGCTTTTGGGTCTGTAATTGCATCATCGTTAAATGAAATAGGGGGCAAGCGCTTGCCCCCTATTTCATTTTTGTTTTTCGTTTGTTTTACATAAACTCCGATTCGCTGTTAATTTGAACAGGCTGTGTCCGCGCAGCCGTTTCTGGCGCTGCTCCCGCACTCGCACCTGCCATCACTACCTGCGAAAGCAGCATATCCGCCAACACCCGTGTGATGTCTTCCTGCAACCGATTCTTGAAATCTTTATAAGACTCGTTCCCCGTTTGCCCAAAAATCGTCAGCGTATAGCTTTCTTGGATTGCCCGCCCCACTACCGTCATTTCCGGTTCCCAAATGTCGATTTGATGCAGTTGGCCTTGCCCACATTGATACAGCTCAAACAGAATCCGCACCTCGCCGTGTGTCCCCTGAAAACGCACATCTAAGGCGATTGGCAACATAGCACTGCGTTTGTTGACCTTCGTTTTAAACTGCCGCGCCAATGACCTTGCTACAGGCCGCACCCGCCGCATCATTTTTTGTGCATCCAGCCCATGACTTTTGTGGGCGATGCGGTTTAAGCGCTGAAGCTGCCCCGGCGCGGCGAAAATTTGGCTTCGTGCCACCCGTCCATACATATCATACTGCGTCATACGGGCGGCTTTGATCTTCCAACCGGAAAGATAATAGCCATCCATCCCAAGCAGCACTTTACGGGCATGAATCCCCCCCTCCTTACAAGGCAAAGGTAGGGCATTATTTTGCGCGTGCTGCTGCCAAAGCTGCCGCCGTCCATAAGTGGAATTCGGGTCAAGCGGTGGCATCGTCGCATAGGGTGGCTGCCAATTCCCGAAGGCAGGGGTCCGCCGGAACATCAGCCGTAAGATCAAGCCAAGAATGATGAGCATGAGGCCGCTGGCAGCCGTTACCCCTGCCAAGGCTAAGGCCTGCGTCGGATCGGCAAGGTCAATCGTGCGATTAATGAACGGCAGCGTAATCTTGCGTCCTGAGTCTTCAACAGGCGTAGATGTAGGGATGACTTGCAGCGCAGGATCATAATTAGGGATCGTCACCAGAACGCCGCCGCGATTATTCTGGCTGCTCGGCGCATCTTCTGCTTCAATTTCGCCGATGCCTACCGAAATTTGCAGCGATTGCCCACTCCCCGGCGGAAAAAGTGCCACCGGGATTCGCAGCGTAATTTCTTCATTATCCGCACTGCCCAAAGGCCGTACAGTCTCTATCGTTTCGGGCGTAATCAGGCTGCCATCGCGCAGATTGAGCAGCACAATGCTGGCAACTACCTCGGCTGGCCCACCTGAGTTATAGACCGTCAGCGTAATAATAATCTCACTCTGGTCATCAGAAAGCGCGACTTCGGCATTAATCCGGTAGTCGGGTGGCGTAACATCAGTTTGCTGCGCGTAAAGCGGCGCATGGAACGATATGAACAATGCCACTATAAAAAAAAGCGGCGCGGAAAAACGCACAATCAGCCTGCTCATCGGACACTTGCCTTCACGGTCAAAATTTCGCTATTCACCCCACTATACGGCGAATCGTCATTCTTTCCAAGTTGGTTAACCGACGCTTGCCCTGCTGCTGCCATGCAGATGCTCAACGCAAGATGTCCGTTCTGTGTCCGTTCCGAGTCCGAAAACTAAAGACAGCCCACCCTCCAATTTGAGATGCTAGGTCTATCGATGAGATTAGCAATCAAGCAAAGGAGATGGCAAAATGTTCGGTGCATATCCCCCAACCATTCCACCCGCTGCATAATTTTCAAATAAACTTTTTCAGAATGCAAAAACACGTCAGCCCTTTTTTATGAAGGGCTAACGTGTTTTTTATAGATAAATCATCGAAGTTAATCGTTTGCAGAGAGCGTCGTAAGGTCTTGGTTATTTTCGATAGCACGTTTGAGGGTATTGATTTTTTTGGTATGGTAATCACGCGCAGGAATATCTGATAAGTTTTCTGTGACTTTTTCCGATATTGTTAGATATTCTAATGCCTTTGGTTTGTTTCCGCGTCTACCTTCTAAATAGGCGATTGTATGATAAATATGGGCTAATTGACGCTCATCATGGGTCTGCTCCCAAAAAGCAAGCGATTTCGTCAGATTATCATCAGCCGATTCATATTGATCCAAAAATGTTTGCGCCATACCAAGACAATGTTGTGCAAAAGCGATACAAAGTGGATCGTTTAATTTTAGCGCTTCATTGTAGGCAATGTCATACCACTGTTGAGCAACAGTATATTCTTCCCACATTAGGTAAATCGACCCAGTTTCAGCCACGACGATGAAATACTGCTGAACAAGTTCTGTTTTCGCAAGATACCCCGATGCAACTTCCATCCATGAAAGCGCTTGATCGAGTTGTTCCAGCGCACGATAACTCGCGGCGATGATATAAGCGCTTAAGCCGGCTTCGGTATCGTTATTATTTTTTGTCCAGTAGTTGTAAGCAAGTTGCCCCCGATCAATCGCTTTGTCGTGATCGCCCCAGAAATGATAGGCATACGCCAAGGCTTGATACAAGCGCGTATAAAGCTGTGGATTATTGACCTGACGCGCTAAATCCAGCACGCTGTTAATAATTTCCGGCTTAGAGAGATCAGATTGGCGGTAAACCTGCAATTTAAAAAGGCCGATATAAGAGTCTAAAATGGCACGGGGATTCTGACGGCGGGTAGCGCGGCGTACCGGTTTGTTAAAAGCGGTCTCCGGCGATTTGCTTTGCCCAGATGTCAAATATAACTGCTCGATGGTATTCCATTCACCCGCATAAGGCTGTTTAGCATGAAATTTTAAGGCGGTATTCAAGACTTCATGAATCAGTTTACCCCATCGCTTCATATCGCCCAAAGTCAAGATATGTGGGTAAACCAACAGCAGAGCATCAAACGCATACGAAGCCGTATCGTCGTTATTCACTGATGTCGCTATGACATCATAAATTTGCCCTGCATTTTGGCTTAACCACTCGGTTTTGTTGTAGTTCTCGTGGATTTGGTCTAGCCAATCAATCTTTGAAGTCATCGCACACCTGTTCAATCCAAATAAGCCTATAAGTCAAAAGTGGTTACATTTTAACATATTCTACTAATAACGCAACCTATCTATATGTCTAAGTTAGGTTCATAAATGAGAGTTTACGAATTTCTTTTTATTAGAGCAGAGTATATCCAACATTACAACTTCTGACGATTTTACTCATTTTCATTATCATCTGCAGGCTTTTCGATCAACTTCCGACCCACTGCCCCCGCTGGAAATTGTTCTAATGTGACCTGCATCGCCTCACAAACGAGCAAAACTGATTCAGCTTCAACCACTTTGCCGCGTTCTATGCGTGAAAGGACGGCAGCGCTAAACCCCATACGCTCGGCAAAATCATGATGATTTTCATCCCCGCGAAAGATGCGGACCGCTTTCCCAAAGCGCTGGCGGTCATAATTAATGAGTGGGGGTTGATTTGATTCCGTCATAAAACATAATCGCTTTTCTCTTAACAGGCTGCGAGAATTTAAAAATCTTGTGGTACTAGCATAAGCCTATTCACAGGCGTTATGCTAGTATAGTTTATAGTTAGGCGCAGTTCAAACAAAGTCACCGCGCCCTTTAATCTGTAGTTAGGGTAAAGAATACGATGGATTGGCGCATCCTCATTTTGATCGTCGGATTTTTGATCGGCCTATCTAAAGGCGGGGTCGGTGGGCCGATTTCGGTTGCGCTGGCACTGCCGCTGCTGAGTCAAACAATGGGGCTTAAGCAAGCCGTCGGGCTGACTTTACCCCTCCTCATGTTCGCTGACATTTTCGCTATGCGCTACTACTGGAAACAGTGGGATATGCGCTACATCCGTCTGCTGCTGCCTATGGCTGTTGTCGGCATTGTTATCGGCGCGTTTTTTCTCAAGATACTTCCCGAAGACATCCTCAAAAAAGTCGTCGGCATCTTCACCTTGGGAGTGATCGTCTACAAACTCGCCAGCGATTCGCTCCGAAGTGTCGAATATCAGCCGCGTGATTGGCATGGCTATTTGGCAGGAGGAGCAAGTGGATTTGCCTCCACACTGGCGAATCTAGGCGGCCCACCTTCCACAGCTTATCTTTTATTGCAAAAAATCGAGCCAGCCAGTTTTATCGGTACGGTAACGCTCCTTTTCTTTGTCATCAACCTCCTCAAAGTCCCAATGTACTTACTGCTAGGAAACGACGTGCTTGATCTCAACCTGATCTTGAGTATTATCTGGATTTTGCCGATCATCCCAGTCGGCGTATGGACGGGGCGCAAAATTATCGGCTGGATGAATCCTAAAGTGTTCGACTGGTCGCTAATTGCTGTGTTGTTATATACGAGTTTATCGCTCTTATTCAGCTAAAACGACCTATAGAGTGCCACTACCTTCCCCTAACAATGTCTATTTTGATTGGTATATGGAACGACGTAGGTGTCGCTCCGTATAAACACATCCTCACACCCTAGCGCCGTTTTTCCAAAAATTCATACAGCCCTTCTGGATAAAGCGGTTCCGACCCATAGAGAAAATCTTCCAGTTCTTTCCAGACAGCGATGAATAGATATTCGCCATCTTCATCAACTGCTTCTATGCTGTCCATCTCGTAGACGGCCTCATCCACAAATTTACCATCATAAACCAAGACAATTTCATGGCCCGGCTGCCCATCAAACGTGAAGATGCTTTCGAGCGTGATGAGATAACGCATGTCTTTGACTTCCTCATGAATTTCTTCACGCACTTCCCGCGCAACTGTTTCCGCACCGCGTTCCCCAAATTCGATTTTGCCGCCGATAGGACGATAAAAGACTTGATCTTTTACGACATCATAGCCTTCCGCCACCAAGATTCGGCTACCGTGCCGAAAAATACATAAAGCCAATGCTCTAATTTTGCCGGGTTTCACTATTTATTTCCTCTCGTTTACAATTTTTGGTCGATATTACCATACGCCTTCCCTACGATGACTTTTCGGATTGCTTAAGATGACTTATCATTATTACGTACTTTCCAGCATCCAGAAAGCGGAGCCGCCATGTCCAAAGATTTTGAATTTGATGACGATCTCGATGGTCTTGACGATTTCGACGACGATCTTAGCGCCGTTGACGAAAACGACCCAGATCAAGCCATTGAGCGCTTTGACGCGATGGTTGATCAAAAAATGAAGCTGCTCCTCTCTCGCAAAGAAGAAACCCAAACTCGCATCGAAGCCGCCTACTGGCTCGGAGAATCCGGCGCACCCAAAGCTATTACGGTCTTGCGAAAAGTGTATAAAGGCGAGAAAGATAAGAAAATTCAGAAAGCGGCGGAATACGCGCTGGGGATGTTCAAGGCGTTGGATCAGGCGATTGAGCGTGGCGAGGATGAACCCGTTGCTGATGCCCTTCAACATCAAGACAACAGTCTTATTCGGGAACTTTTAGAGGGAATCGTCCTAAGCGGTGATCGCGGCAAACGTAAACGCATCCCCGCCCGAACTTTAATACTTTTGCAAGGCATTTTGGTGCTGACGTTGGTCGTTCTGACTGTAGCAAATGTACTCGTTATGAATGACAGTACTGGCGGCGCAAATGAAGTCACCGACAATAACAATGCACTGCCTACGATTAACCCCACCAGCCCACTAGGAATCGCACTGAATGAAGTGAGCGCTATGCAGCAGCGCGTCGCCCAAGTCCGCAGCGATGCGGAAGAAATTCAACGTCAATACACTGCCGCCGCAGCGCAACCGCCTACCGATATCAACTGTGCCTATACTTTCAATAAGCCGTTGTCTTATACCCTACCTTCGCAAACGCAGGCGGAATTTCCTGAAATCGCCGGAATAGCAGGTAACCTGAATACTGCCATCAACACACTTTCCAATATTCAGGCCGATTTCGACGCAAGCTGCCAGCTTGCCCGTCAGCCGCTTCCTGTGGATATTACTGATGCGAACCGCGATTTGCCCGTCATCCTTGATGATTTGACGAACATCGAAACGACTTTGCAAACAACGGCTGAAGAACTCCGCCAAAGTGCCATTCCCACTGCTACCCCTCTGCCAGAAGTCACAAGTGAAGTCACAGAGTCGCCTACTGCCAGTCCAACAGCGACGATTGAACCTACACCAACGCTCAATCCAGTGATTATTAATTCGTATCTGCGCGACCTCAACGGCATTCTTGATGCAGTAAGTGGGCGTGAAGGCGCTCGGTCTCTGCTCCTCCAGTATTGGACGGATGTAGCGAACAGCGGGGCGACAGATGCTTGTCGCTTGCCACCACCCGCCATTCCAGAAAATTATGGCGCAGTCCCAAGCGATGTACTTCAGGTTGTGCCAACCCTGCAAGAAGCCGTTGCACAACTGAATCTCGGGCTTGATCTGCTGCGGCAAGGGTGGACGACATTTACGGAGGCCTGCCAGACGAACACACTCACAGCACAGCTTTCACGGGGGCAGCAAGTCGCGCAACTTGCCGACAGCGCATTCAACAACGTCACCGACCTCGTGAATGCCATCAATAATCGCTGACAAGGACGCGGTTAATCAGAAGGCGTTTATTCTAGGTTCAAAACCCAGAGCTAGCTGGCAATTTGAAACCTTTAATGCAGCTTAAAAAAATTAATTGGGTAACTGTAGGGAACGACCTATGTGTCGTTCCCGGCACGGCTCACACATCCGTGCGCCCCTACGCATGACCGTATTATGTTCAGGACTTTCGCTCACGCATTTACCCCACCCCTAAATCCCCTCCCCATTGCATGGAGAGGGGACTTCAAGATGCGTTTTTCTCCCCCTCTCCAAGTATTGGAGAGGGGGCCGGGGGGTGAGGTAAGCGAAAGTCCTGATTAAAGAGTATAAGCAGTTGCAAGACCTTTAACACAAAACTTTAACTGGCAGTTTTGACCTGCCAGCGTTTCCAAAAAGTGATGTGCGTAACGTCAGTGATTGCTTCAAATCACGGAGGAGGTGTTACGGTGATGACCACGACACCGCCCGGTACGGCTGTCCCCGGTGTGCCGACAATGGGTATTCCAGTCGTTACGGGTACAACCGGCGGCTGCGGCGTAACAGCGACGATGCGTCCGGTTACAGGGTCTATCGTGAGGAAATTTGTGAGCGCCGAACCCGGATTGAGAATCGTAATCAAGAGGGCGAATTCGCCATTGATGGGTGCGTTCGGCTGGGCGACGTTACTCAAGATCACCAGATAACGTCCTGTGCGTGGGATGCGAATGGGGCCAACCGAGAGCAGCGGTGTGCCTTCTGAGCCACGCCCGACGGTGACAAAATTAGTCGGGTTATCCAGCGGTGTAAAGACAATCAGATGGGTGATATTGCTAGGGAAATTTTGCAGCGTCTCGATAAGGACGGATTGCCCCTCAAACAAATCGATACAATAGCCCGTCGCAATACGATCCGGCGAGAAATAATCGCCTACAAGCTGGCTAGGGAAGATCACTGGCAAAATAGCCGCTTGTGACTGATACGTAAACAAACATTCCCCTTCACCCGGCTCAAGTTCCGGCGGGATAAGCGCCAACAACTGTCCACGCAAATCGGCAAACTGGCTGTCTACCAACGCGACAATCTCTAAAGCGCCGATGACGGTGGCCTGCCCAACCGGATTCACTGTTCCGGCTTGGTTGCATGTCTCGATAAAGAGATCAATCGCCCGCCGCAGGTTAAACATCGCGTCATTGAAAAGACGTTGCAGCGGATCGAGCGTATTAAAGTAGGCCGCAAGTAGTTCAGTAGGGATGTTGTAATCGCTGGGCTGCGCGGGGTACGGCTGGCAGCTAGCGCGTCCCGTTAAGGCCGAGTCCGTCCACGAGGCACGGATCGAATCGAGCGAAGGCTGGGCTAAATCCACCCGCGCCAGCATTAAGCGCAGCGTGGCGAAATAATCTTCCGCCACAGGCTGCGAAATCGGCAGTGAATCCGCGACAATGCCATCTATAGGTACGCCGAGCAGAGTCGCGCTGTTCTGGATTTCGACATAACGCGTCGATACCCAGCCGAGTGTGCCTTCAAAATTGATCTGAATCCAATTATTGCCAACGGTGCGCCCCAAAATAGGCACAACCGCATTACGCGGGGCATTCGCCAGAACCGGATAAGCGGTACTCGGCCCAGCCCGCACCCGTAAAAAGTCCAACAAGCGTCCGACTGTGGCGCTCGTCGCGGCGGATAAGCCCGCACGCGGCGCTTCAAAACCGCCATACGGAATAGTACGCGGATCCGCGACAGGCAGCGCATTAACATCGCCTTCGATAATGGTCAGCGTGGTAATATTGACCCAGCCCTCATCCCCGTTAAAATCGACACGAAACCATTCGCCATCCGCGCTGCGTCCGGTCACAATATCAAAAACATACCCGGCGGGGACGCTGCCGCGCACATCCGCACCCAGTGCAGGTAGAACGCGCACATTGGCGAACTCGTTGGTAATGAGCAAGCGAACTCCATATTGCGCCAGCACCCCATTCACAGAAAGGCACGCCAGCCCAAACAGAAGCGCCCACCAAAATGCCCTTTTACGCATAACCACCGCCCTTCGTTGAAATACGGCTTAAGTATAGCAACTCTGGGTGATTCGCAATAGCAGCATAGGCATTACGGATTATTTCGAGTCGTCATTTTTCTTATCTTTTTTGAGTTTTTCAAACCGCGCCCGTGCTTCATCCAAGACATTAGGATTCAATGGACGGGTGGGGGCAAGCATAGGATTATTGGTATCGTTGCCGCGCCGAGGCCAACTGATCTTCTGTGTATCTTCGTTAGAAAGCCCTTCGCCGCCTTCTTCATCAGGAGAAGCAGCATTCGGCGGTACATCGGTTTGCACTCTGGCTCGAAGGCCGCTTTGTGGCGCAGACGGAGAGGGCGCAGGTTTAGGCGGTAAACTTTTTGGGGCGGCTTGCAGTGCTTTTAGGGCTTCTGGGGAGCCAATATGCTTAAGCGCGGCAAAAGCAGTTTTACGCACAGTTTCATTTTCATCACGCAAGGCATTGCTCAACGGCTCAATCGCCCAATCAGCGCGGAGCTGACCTAAGATAGCCGCGCCATTACGCCGCACCCGCCAATCCCTACTCCGCAGCGCACCTAACAGCGCCACTTCCACCGGAGCGCTCTCCAAATTAATGAGGGCTTCCGCCACCGCCAAACGCACTTTAATCGGCAAATTAGGATTATTAAACAGGACAATCATTGGTGCGACAGCCAATTTGTCATTTAACTCACCGAGGGCTTTTGCCGCCTTGATGACTTGTTCGGACTTATCGCTGTTCAGTTGGGCAATCCAGCGCTCGACCTCGGAAGCGACAACCGGCTCTTCTGAGGTATCTCCGGTTTTATTCTGCTGACGCTCCAACTCTTGCTGGAGGGCTTCCAATGCCGCGACAATATGAGCGCGAGTTTCCGGATCACCTTCTTGATCTAAAACAGCTTTTAGATCGGGAATGGTATTGGTTGCGCCCAATGCTCGCAGCGCCGCCGCTGCGCGTTTACGGATGCCTGCATCTTCATTCGCCAGCGCATCCACCAATCCCTGTGTATTTAGTTGTGCTTGGAGTCGCCAGATATCAGGTCTGAAGTCGCTCACGATGACACCCGCACCTGTATGTTACGGCCAATGGCCCTATTCTAACATAGATGTGTGGAATACAAACAACTTGTCCTAAACAATTTATCTCATTGGTTTTTGAAATAAAAACAGAGGCATTGTTGCGCCTCTGTTTTGTTAAATTAAGCCGATTAGGTGTGTATCAAGGGCGCGGGGTACGGGTTGGGCGCGGCGTGGCTGTTGCCTCTTCGGTAGATAGAGGTTTATCGGCTTCTTCAGTCTCAACCGGCTCGTCGGCTTCTTCAGTTTCGGCGGGTTCGTCAGCCTCTTCAGTCTCAACCGGCTCGTCAGTTTCGGCGGGTTCGTCCATTTCTTCAGTCGCTTCTGGCATCATCTCTGTTTCTGTCGATTCCGGTGTTACGTCAGCATTCGTCACTTCGGGGGAAATCGCCTCTTCGGTAGAAACAGGCGCAACTTGCGACTCGCTGGGGTTGGCTGGTTGCACATACCAAACCAAGTAAATGAACCCGCCTAAAAGTGCCGTTGTCAGCCACAGCACTAAGGTAATTCGCATGTAGCGCTTGATATTTTTGACCATAATCCACTGCGGCAAAACTTTCTCGAACCACATGCGGAAGACGAGATAGGTTGCCAACAACTGGGAAGCAGCGCCTGTGATAAGATGCAGCGTGGGCAATAAGTTAAAAGTTTCATTCAGCCTTTCGGGAACGTTAGGCGCGACATAATCCCGATAAGAAATAAACATCACGAGCGTAATCAGCACCCAATTGAAGATCATAATCCCCGTCATCATAAATTTGTGATGAGGAACAAACATCTTTCGCCTAGCAAATACATAACCGATCAACATGGAAGGGACAAGTAACAAGATATACGCAACTAGTGTTAAATCACGGCTCAGTGTGGCTCCGGTACCTAGAAAACCCGGTTCATTCATAATTTTCCCCCTATGATGTAATGAAAACAGCAGGCGCTACGGTTAATATACGCGAAAACCTCACAATGCGGATGTTGTAGGCGGGTTATAAACGTGTTATTAGGATTATATCAACTATCACGGGTTTGATAAAAAAGGGCTTTTTTCTCGCCAGGCAGCGTAAAATCAAAGCCGCAAGCCTTAAAAAATTCTTCCGAAGATGTAATCGCCATGACTTCGAGGATATTTTCTTTGCGGGCATGTTCCACACAAGCCGCCACCAATTTTCTACCGATGCCGAGTCCTTGCGTTTCTGGCGCGACGGCCAAACTCCGCACTTCCGCCAGCTTCCATGAGTAAATTTCCAGCGCCGCACAGCCGACAATTCGTCCGTTGATCTCGGCAATATAGAGGTTATTGACCAATTCCTGTAATTCATCAAATGTACGCGGCAGCAGCTTTCCTTGCTCCACAAACGGCGTAATAAAGTCAGCAATCGCGTTGGTATCGGCAGCAGCAGCTTTACGAATAATGATGTCGGTTAAGATAGGCGCGGTCATAGCAGCAAAAAATCCATTCTAAAAATATAAGGGGATACGGATAGCCAAATTAGAACTGTTTTTGTAAGGGCGAGGCGTGCCTCCCCCCCAAGAAATATCCTGTTTCTTTACAATTCTTTATCGAAGGTTAGTCGATATACGCAGCGATGAATACTATAAATACCCTGCCAGCCGCGCCATTGCCACCGCGATCAACACAGAAGCAAGGAGCAGCATCCAAGCAATCAACCTTCCGCCATCCTGAGCCGAATTGATTTCCTTTTCTTCGATGGTCACGTTGCCCAAAAGATCGACATAAAAATCAACATTTTTGCGACCTTTCGTCAGGCGCACCATATAATCATGCCCCGTGACCTTAACCCAACCATCCTGCTCATCGTCCCAATCCTGGCCTAAACGCTCACGAATGGCGGCGGTTAAGAGGGCACGCGCTTCCTCTGCTGAAATCGTTTCTACTTCATTCGTCATCGCAGTAACTCATCACATCATCGTATTTATCAGAAATGGGCGCAAACTAACCACCTTATTCCGATTGTAGCAGAAATTAAGCTCTGATTGAGATTATAAACAGCCGTCTAGCGGATATTTACACGATATTCCGCCGAAAGCGGACCGATCATCCCATTAGAATCAACAGCGGCGATAGCGATCCCCTCATATTCACCGTAACGCTCCCACGCGCCAGATTCGTTATCAATGACGGAAAACTGCTGCGTATACACTAGCGATCCCGGAGGCCGCAGCGTCACAATATACCCTGCCGCATCCGGCACATGATTCCAGACCAAGTTATACGTCATCCTGCCATCGGCGGCAGCGCCGGACTCACGCAGCACAATATCACGCGGTGGGCGTGGCCCTTCGGAAAGAGAAACGACAATGGCTAAAACGGTTTGCGTCGTGCGGACGAGATAGGCTGGCTCGATGAATTCAATCGTATCCGCACCCTCCCGATGCGGCGTATCTTCCACCGCCTCGATAAAGCGTACCGCTGGATAGCCAACTTCAGTAAAGGAGTCATGATCGCCGTAACGCCCTTCACGATCCCCTGCCGCTTTAATGTCGATGTTCAGCCCAAGCCCTTGATTCTCGCCGATAAAGCGAATGGTTCGGGCGAAATGCCGCGCCAGCGATTGATTCGTGTTATCGTCGTCAGAAAATAAGCGAATATCGAAGTCATTCACACTGCCATCCGGCGCGTCGTGGCTGCCGATAGTATCCAAGTTAATCATACCCACAACAGGGATATTGAGCGGTTGCAAATAATCGCGCACAAAGGTACGGCTGCCCTGACGACCCACTTCTTCGGCGCAAAACAGCGCAAAGACAATACTTGTGCGCTGAGGACGTTGGCTGAGGATACGCGCTAGTTCAATCACCGCCGCCACCCCCGACCCGTTATCATCTGCACCGGGCGCAAAGCCTGTCGCATCATTTAAATCCCATGTCCGGCTGTCGTAATGAGCGCCGATGACAATTACGCCTGCACCCTCTTCTGTACCTTGAATGTAGGCAATGGCATTACGGTTAATTGCTCGAATGCCGTTGTACTCTGATGTAAATTCCTGTGGGAAGCTCGTGAAATTCGTTGGCGATTGGGCGCGGATTGTTTCAAACTGGCTCATGATGTAAGCATACGCTGCGCCCACGCCACGATTTGGATCGGTTTGGGACGAATTGGCGTGGCGCGTATAAAAACCTTGCAGCGCGTCAATGTGCATAATCAGCCGATCCGCATCCACTTGTTCGAGCAAGTTATACAGCTCGGCCTCGATTCGGGCTTGTGCGCCGGGTGTCACTTGCGGCAGTTCTTCATTAGAGGGCGTAGCATAACCAAGTGTCGGGCGTGGTGTAATTGCCGGGACATTCGGGACGAGTGTCGGCGGTGCGGTGGTGCTGCTGTTCAAATTACAAGCTAAGGCCAGCAAACTCATAAAAATGAAAAAGCTAAAGAGAGTCTTTGTCATGCGCTTCATAAAATTACATCGCCCAAAGCTAGTATGACGAATTTAAAGTAGGGGCATCGTTGTTGTCCCTACATACTAATCTATTCCATTTTACACAGATGTTGCCCAATTGGGAGTGGCTTAGGGTCAACCGTTTGCAAAACGTAGGCCAATCATAGGTCAGCTCTACCCGCCGGACTCGATGACGAAGGGCCATGTTAGTTCGCAAGTCTCGTCTGAACCGCGATTAATCGTCTGGCAAGTGACTAAAATAGCATCTTCAGCCCGCACTTCAAAATTGCTTCCGGCGGTTGTGCGCCAAAAGGGATCGTCAATAGTACTGGGGCTGTAGGGGTCGCCACAATTCCAATCTTCTGGCGGGGTGGTCTGTCCGCTGCGCGTAATCACAAGACATTCCCCCGGTGGCAAGCTGCCGCCCGTAACGCTGCTACCGCGATAGCTATCCGCGCCGTCCACCCCAATAAGTAATTGGCTCACATCCAGCCCGGACTCCCCATCATTCCGAAAAGCAAAGGCCTCAAAATTATAAAAAATTGAAACTACCTCGCCGCCTTCTGGCAGAACAGCCAAAGAAGACGAGGAGGCCGTTGTCGCGCTCGGTTCAGCCTGATCGGTTGGCGTATCTGTTGCAGGACGATCTGTCGCGACGGCGGCAATGGAGGGTGTATTGGTTGATGAAGCTGTTTGGCCTTCTCTATCGCGATTCATGAAGACAAATGCGGCTGCGCTCACAGCACCCACCAGTATGAGTAGTAGAAGAATCCGCAAAATACGGCTGCTGCGCTGCTTTTTTGCGGGTCTTTTAGCTTCAGAAAGCGTTGGGGCATCACCCAAAATTGCTTTAGGGATGGCGGCTTGTTTTTGTGCTTCAGCCGCTTTTTTCTCCGCTAACATCAACTCCATATTGGGAGCTGTCGTAAAAACAGGCGTTGCGCTGCGAAGTATTTCCAGCGGAATCTCGTTCACCTTCGCATTGAGCTGATCGCCATAGCCTTCTTTGACGGCCTCAATAAAGGAAACTGCCGTCTTATGGCGCTTCTTGGGGTCTTTATCTAAGGCTTTTAAGACTTCTCGCTCGACACCACGCGGAATATTGGGGTTAATTGTGCGCGGCGAGGGCGGCGGTTCGCTGATGTGGCTGAGAGCGATCTGCATGGCGGTATCGGCCTTAAAGACCATGCTGCCCGTTAAACCTTCGTAAAGGATCACCGCCAACGAATAAATATCACTTTGCGCTACGGCTCTTTCGGAGGCTAAAGCCTGCTCTGGGGAAATGTAACGCGGCGTACCGAAGGCCGTCCCCATCGTTTTGTCCATTGTGTTCTCATGCTGCTGTTTAAGCACAAGGCCGAAATCGGTCAAAATTGCTTTGCCGGATTTATCCATCAAGATGTTCGACGGCTTTACGTCACGGTGGATAATGCCTGCTGCATGAGCATGATCGAGCGCGGATGCAACTTGCATTAGAATATCGAGCAAACGCTTGGTATCAATCAATTTACCTTGGCGTTGTAAGGCGTTGAGTTCATCCGCCAGATCGCCGCCTTCGATCAACTTCATTGCCAGAAAATAAAGCCCGTCTTGCTCGCCATATTGATAGATGGTGATAATGTTATTATGTTCCATCGTGGCGACGGCTTTGGCTTCACGTTGAAAGCGCCCACTGAGCGTTTCATCCGTTTCCAGCATTTCACGGGTCAGCACTTTGACCGCTGCCATGCGCCCTAACTTAACATCTTCACCTTTATAAATACGCGCCATACCACCCGTCGCCAGCATTTCCTTGAGTTTATAATCACCAAGCTGTGCCCCGACGAGCGTTGCGGGTTTATCGAGTGTGGGTTTAATGGGTCTTTTCGCCATCCGGCTGCCTTTTAGAAAAATTACTTTAGCTTACATTACCTAGCATAAGGCCGATTTTCCACTTTTTAGAATTTAGAAGCAAGTGTACAGGCGATTTCCGAAGACATTGTAACGCTTATGAAAAAAATAAAGGCGCAGTCTATTGCGCCTTTACCTAACTTTTCTCACTTTTTGCACGACCAACTTACTTCAGCAAGCCCAACTGCTCTGCTTGATCCCAATCAAGTTCTTTGCCACGAGACGATGAGGCAGTTTTGGCGGCCTCTTCCATGTTGTCGAAGTCAAAAATATCATTGGCAAGACCGAGATCATCAATGGCAGCGCCAAAGATGTCGTCCAAGTTAAGATTAACAATCGGCTCCAATTTGGGCGCGGCTTCGGGCATTTCTAATGCGGGTGCAGGTGTAACATCAATTACAGCACGCGCCAGCACAATTTGTTCAGCTTCTTCGGTTTCTTTGGGGTTAAGTTTAATCGGTTTAGTGCGTGAAAGAACGGGTTCTTCTTTCTTGACCGCTGGCTGGAAGAAGAAGGCATTTGCACCAAGCAGCGCGATCAAGTCTTCCACCGCCCGCCGTCCCCAGCGGGTGATACCACCGAAATTTTTGGAGCCAGTCTGCCCGTTATACATGACACACATAAAATGATGGAAGCCGATGGAGAGGACGAACACATCATAATCGTCGCCGTCGTAGAATTGAATTGAGGAGATGTTGCCGCCGACCAAATCCTTCACGCCGATATTGGTCGAAAGGATCGGCAGCAAAGCAGTCACTAAGCGTTCCCGATTGATATAACCCACAGCACCGCGTTCCAGCAAAACTTGCCCATCGCGGCTGGCAATGATAATCGCCATCGCAGAAAGCTCGCGCAGTAGCGGATCAACAATATTCTGCGCGGCGCTAATGTCAAACTTCGGTACTGGCCCCATATCCATCGCGGTAGAGGCGACAGACTGCAATGCAGGCGGATTTAACGCGGCAATCATCGCCTCGTGGCTTTCCAGCCCGGCGACCAACACGCGCAGGAATTTTTGTACATCCACTGGGCGCGTCATATAGACATAAGGCGAGTCTTTGGCCGTTTCCTCGTCAAAGTCTTCGGGGTCGCCTTCCTCGCCGAGGATAATGACCGATGTTTTCGGGGATGCTTTTTTGACTTCAATCGCAAAAATGAATCCCTTCAAATCGGCTTGGAGGTCATACGCTGCGACCAAAAGATCACATCCGCCGCCCAATTCCTCCAGCGCATCTGTGCCGCTGGGAACATCAATCTGCCGCATAGGACGGTCAAGCAAATCCATTGCGGAGCGAACAATACGTGAAATTGTGCCTGTAGGGTCTACGGTGATAATGCGAGACATAGAGGGCATAAGCGTTTAACCCAAAATTAGCTTCATTAGAAAAAGACTACGACCCATTATACCGTAGAATCAGTATTGGACTCATCCGAATTCAGTACCACTGCATTAAGGTTCCCTCATGGTTTCTCATTGAGATCACATTTCTCAAACGTTTAGTTAATTCTTTGAAACATCATTTAGCCTTTAGCGATTAGCAGTTAGCGGTTGGCAATTGATTCTAAAGGAATAATTCCCGAAAAAAGAGAGAAAGCGTAGGGCAGCCGTAGCGTAAAGTGCTGTTGTATGGTTTAAAATAAAGTTCATGAGACTTTTAAAACGCCTTCAAAATCTAAGACGTAGATACAAAATTCTACTGGCGCTGGCAACAATAATGGCCGCCCTAAGTATTTTTTCTTATTTCTGGCTGTTCGCTGGCTTGCCTTCAATTAATCAGCTTGAGGCCGGCTTAGCGCTGCCTTCAACGCGCATCTATGACCGCAATCATGTGCTACTTTATGAAATTCTGCCGCCGGAGCAAGGCCGTAATACCGCCCTGATGTTGGATGAAATCCCGGATTTCTGTGAACAAGCCGTCATTGCGGTTGAGGATGCCAATTTTTACAGTCATCCCGGTGTAGATGTGGTAGGGATTGCCCGTGCCTTGGTCATTAATGTGCGCGGCGGAGAAATTCTGGCAGGCGGCAGCACCATCACGCAACAGACAGCGCGTAACCTCTTGCTCGACCCGCAGCAGCGCAGTGAACGCACCTTAAGACGCAAACTGCGCGAGGCGATTTTGGCGATTCGGCTGCAAAATGCCTACAGCAAAGGTGAAATCCTCGCGCTGTATTTAAATCAAACCTATTTCGGCAACCTCGCCTACGGAATTGACGGCGCGGCACGCACCTATTTTGGTAAATCCGCGACAGAACTTTCACTGGCGGAATGTGCGCTTCTGGCAGGCATTATCCAGAATCCGGCTTATAACGACCCTCTATCTCAACCAGAACAAGCAGAAACACGTCGTGAAATCGCATTAGGGCTAATGGTGCAGGAAAGCTACATCACGCAGACACAATCTGAGGCAGCGATGGCGGACGCATTGCAATTCGCCGCCACACGCTTTCCGATTGAAGCGCCGCATTTTGTGATGGCGGTCTGGAAGCAGTTAGAACGCGATTTTCCCGATCAACTCTATCAAGACGGATTGGACGTTATCACTACAGTCGATCTAAACTGGCAAAATACCGCGCAGCAAATCGTACAGCGGCAGTTAGAGTCGATCAACCATCCTCCGATTGGTGGGCGCACACCAGCCAACGCCAATAATGCCGCACTCGTGGCAATTGATCCTTACACGGGGCAAGTGTTGACGATGCTCGGCAGCCCTGATTATTTTGATGAGGCGATTGATGGCGCGGTCAACGCTGCTTTGGCGCTGCGCCAGCCGGGTAGCGCCCTCAAGCCATTTACCTATGCAGCAGCGATGAACCCAGAACATGAAAATCCTTGGACTGCAGCGACAATGGTGATGGATATTGAAACGCCTTTCGTTACCCGCCGTTTAGAAAGTTACACCCCTGCCAATTATGGACTGGTGGAACATGGCCCGGTACTGGTGCGCGAGGCATTGGCTTCGTCCTATAACATACCGCCCGTCGTCGCTTTAAACGAAATCGGCATTGATACGATGGTGCAGCTTGTAGACAATGCCGGACTTTCTACGCTTGCAGCCAACACCAATGTCGATCTATCCATCACACTTGGCGGCGGTGAAGTGCGCTTGCTCGATATGGTGCAAGCCTACAGCATCTTGCCTAACGGGGGGTATCGGATTGAGCCGTTGATGATTTTGAGAGTCAAAACACGCGCTGGCGACACTCTTTACGAATGGCAGCAGCCCGGACTCACGCGCCGCGTTCTCGATGAACAAGTGGCCTTTATCATCACCGATATTCTGAGTGATGATGAAGCACGTATTCCGTCTTTCGGGCGCAACAGCGCGTTGAGTATAGGTCGTCCCGCAGCGGCTAAAACAGGCACGACCACCGATTTCCGCGACAATTGGGTGGTGGGCTATACGCCGAATCTGGTCGTGGGTGTATGGGTGGGCAATGCCGATAATACACCGATGACGGACATCACAGGCGTAACGGGCGCTGCCCCCATCTGGAACGACTTTTTACGAGCGGTGCTTTTGGGTCAGCCGGAGTTAAACTTTCAACGTCCAGAAGGTCTGCATCGTGTGGAAATCTGTGCCTTAAGCGGCCTCTTGCCCACACCAGCCTGCGAACTCCGCCGTCAGGAATGGTTCATCCCCGGTACAGAGCCGACTGAACACGATTCATTTTATCAACCGTTTGAAATTGACCGCGAAACCGGCTTACTGGCGGACGAAAACACGCCTCCTGAACGGCGCATTGAGCAGGTGTTTATTGTACTGCCCCAAGAAGCGCGTGATTGGGGGGTTCGCAACGGTATCCGCCAACCACCGCCCGGCGCGGAGGCACAAATCATTGATGACACATCAGAAGTCCGTCTGCTTGAGCCTGACCCTTATACGATTTTTGAGATTTCACCGCTGATACCTGCTGATTCCCAGCGAATTCGCTTGACCGTCGCCGCGCCACAAGGGACACAATCCGTCACCTATACATTAAATGGGCGGGAAATCGGCACAGTGACCGAAAGCCCTTGGGTGTTGTGGTGGCCTTTACAAATTGGCACCCACCAATTGATCGCTGCCGCTACCCTTGCAAATGGCGCAACGCAAACCAGCGACTCCCTCTCATTCAGCGTGACAGATTATGCGCCGCCTCAATCCACTACAATTATAAACCCATAATAAGATCAAATTAACTTGGCTACAAAAAAATAAAGGTTGTCATATAGGAATTACAACTTAATGGCACAATGACACAAAAACCATCATACGGATTGCTTACAGTAATTCTCGATAAATAATTGGAATTTTTTTAACCACCAAGGCATCAAGAACACCAAGAATTTGAAGCTAAATCTCTGTGTTCTCCGTGCGCTCTGTGGTTAAATCTTTTCCATTTACTTATGTCGGTCTACTTTTACGCAGGTCGATGGGCTTTAGACGAACTCTATGAAAAAGCCAAACAAGCCAATCTTACGATTGGTGAAGTCACTCATTCAGTGGATCTCATCATAAATATGCGTAACAACACAACCACACCAACAAAACTTTTATCGTCGGCACGTCACATAAACGAATTGGTACAACCTAACCAACGTTTCACCATTATAGTCAGTGCGCCGCCTTTTATGAAAGCACTGCTTAGAATTGCTATTCAAATCATACCTAAAATTATGGCAAACTTGCGTTATGTGAATACCCTTGACGAAGCCTTTGCGATTATTGAGCAGGAGAATATCAAGGTCAGATAAATCATCGGAGCCGCCCAGTTGATTGTAAATAATCTGTATAACCGCCGGGATAAGCCTTGAGCGCACCGTTATCCAATTCCACCAGGCGATCAGCCATCCGGTCTAAGAAATAGCGATCATGCGAGATCGCCAAAATCGCCCCGTCGAAGTCTTCCAACGCGCTTTCCAGAACTTCGGTTGAGGCAATATCTAGGTTATTGGTCGGTTCGTCCAAAAGCAAGAAATTCGGCTGCTTGAGCATGATTCGCAGCAGTTGCAAACGGCTGCGCTCACCACCGCTGAGGGAGCCAATCGGCTGGCGTGTTTGGGCATACACAAACGCGAACTTCATCAAATGTGTCACCGCTTCGCCTTCTGGCATCGGCTTGATGTCGCGGATAAGATCAATCGGGGTGCGATGCAGCCAGTCATCGAGCGTTTGATGTTCTTGGGCATAATAGCCCACACGGGCGCTTGGGCCGATCTTAATTACACCTTCCATCGGCTGCAACTGCCCCAAAATTAACCGAAACAGCACTGATTTGCCTGCCCCATTAGGGCCAATCAATCCAACGCGCTCTCCATGCCGGACGAGCAGATTTAAATCAAAGAAAATGGGATCATCATCAAACGCCATCGAGAGCTTGGTAATTTCTAACGCCTTTTCGCTGCCGCGTCCGCCGTCGATTTGCAGATTCATCAAACGTCGCTCGGTGACACGCTCTATGATCTCGCCATTGGCCTCCATCTTATCGAGCATCTTACGGCGGCTGCGTGCTTGTTTGATGTGCCGTTCATCGACGACCATGCTTGCCCACAATTCAAAGCGTTTGATCGCTTCTTCAATCCGCGCAATCTCTTTCTGTTGGGCGACATACTGCTGCTGTTGGCGCAAACGTCGCAGTTCGCGCTCCTGAGCATAGGCAGTGTAGTTGCCGGGATAAACGGTGATCTTGCCCATCTCTAATTCGACAATTTGCGTTACGGTTTCGTCTAATAAATAGCGATCATGGCTGACGATGACGACACCGCCGTTATAGCTGCGAATAAAAGCCTCTAAGTGGCGCTTGGCGTGTAGATCAAGATGATTATCCGGCTCATCCAACAGCAGCACATCAGGCGCTTCTAAGGCTAATTTTGCCAGTGCGACGAGTTTTTTCTGACCACCGCTGAGGGATTCCGTAAGCAGATCATGATCCTCTCGTGTAAAACCCAATCCTTGCAGCACTTCCAAAACACGGCTGTGATGACGATCTCCGCCCAGTCGCTCAAACATAAGCAGCGCTTCGGCCTGCTGCTCCAGAACGTCCGTCAGCCGATTTGCGTTATTATAAACATCAGGCTCGCCTAATTGATCGGTAAGGTGGTTAAGTTCAGCTTCCACTTCGGCTAATTTGGGCGGCGGGATAAGCGCAGTTTCCAAAAGTGTGCATCCTACTGGCAGCACCACTTCCTGTGGCAGATAGCCCACACTGACCCCGCGCATTTTGGTGACACTGCCGACATCAGGTGTAACCTGTCCGGTCAGCACTTTGAGCAGTGATGACTTGCCCGCGCCGTTGGGGCCAACCAGTCCTACCCGGTCACGATCTCCGACCACCCAGGTTAAATCATTGAAAATTTCACGGGCGGCATAACTGACAGTGATTTTATTGATATTGATGATGTGCATTTTTAGCTCCTTAGCCATTAGCTTTTAGCGATTAGCTTTTGCCCCAGCACATCCTCCACACAGTCGCTCTCTTGAACTTAAAGATTTTAGAGAACAAAAACGACCACAGGCGGGATGCGCTGTGGTCGTCAATAATTACGAAAAGATTACAAAATCTACTCGATCACGAGGCGCATTTCTCCCTATGATCGGCAAAGTTGCTGCCGGTGGAAAACCGAGAAAGTAGGGAGGTGGTCGAAAAGTAGATCATGCAAAATAAGATAACATGAAATTTGGGCGCGAGTCAATCAGAAATTAAAAAATACGCTTTCACTTGCGCTAACCAATCCAGTGCATCACCCTCTACCCCGCTGACAAATAACAATGCGCGACGGGCAATCACCGCATCGACATCCAACTGACGAAAGACTTTTAGGTCATATTCAATCGCTTGGAGCAAGAGAGGCACACTGCGCGTGTCGCCAAGCGCCAGCATCAACGCCGACCCCGCAGAAATCCTTACTTCGGCGTTTACTTTGTCGTTGGCGATTTCAAGAAAATCGGCTGTTGTTGTCCAACCCGGCATAGCATTCATATCGGTTGCCAGCGATTGGGCAAATGTCAGATTCCACTGTTTTAAAACGGCTTCGCTCTCAGCCACCACGTCAGCTAGGGCAGCACAGATCGCCGGAATTTTTTCGTCTTCCGAGGTGTGATTCGCTGTCTCCACGCCGATTTGCTGCATTTCGGCATCGGTTAAATCGACTCCGCGTTCCGCCAGCAAGCGCTTGAACTGGCGCAGCAGAATCGTCACCAGCTTATCAAAGTCCCACATTTCAACATTAGAGGCACGATCTGGAAGCATATCTCAATAAGTACAGTTTTTGATAGAATACACAAACCATATCCAATCTAATTTGATTGTACAAATATTGGGTTTTTGCTTATAATTTGTAACATGCGTTCTAGTATGATACTCTTGCTTATCTCCCATTATTCTAGGGTAAAAATATCACTCATGGTCAAATTGGAAGAAAGCAAAGGTAAACTTGGGGAATCTTTAATATTTGGTAACGCGCAACTCGGTTCACTTTTAAGCAGAGTCCAATCAGCGGTTATTCGAAGTGGCATTGAACTAGAAACAAAAATATGGGAAGAGATTCCAGAAAACCTGAGAACTTCTCTAAACGAGTTAAGTAAAGAAAGTTATGAGCCAAATGAAAAGCCTCCGATTCAGGTTGTATTTAAACCTTCAAAACCTGATCCAGATAGACCCAGCAAATCCGTCCAAGCCGATTTTTTGATCGTCGACAACCAAAATCGCCGCTTCACGTTGGTTGAAGTCAAGGAAGGATATGTTTTTGACACTAAAAAATCTGACGGTGAATTAACAAGTTTGAAAAGTATTACATCTTGGCTGGCGCAAGAATTTGCTTTTCGGACAAGTTACTACATTTGCGCGTTTAACCAAAAGTCCAAAGAAGAAATAGTTAAAGGAACTAAAAATCGCTTTTCTATAGAGCATGTTTTAACAGGTCGTGAATTTTGCGAGAAAATCGGTATTGATTACGATACTTTTCGAGAAAAAAGAAAAGTAGATCAAGTAGTAAACCGAGCCTATTTTCTTAAAACTCTTCTTGATATACCTGAAATTCGTGCCGAGATTTTACAAATACTGAACCTAGATAGCGAGTAAGTTTTGTTATGACCACTCAATTATCACTAGATAAAATCCAATTGGGTAATTGCTTAGAAATTCTTACGACATTACCCCATAAGAGCGTTGATTTAGTATTTGCTGATCCCCCCTATAATTTGCAATTGCAACAAGAATTATGGCGACCAAACCTCACCCAAGTAGATGCTGTCAATGATAAATGGGACCAGTTTGAAAATTTCCCTCATTATGATCTATTTACCAAAAACTGGTTGTCGGCTGTACATGATGTTATGAAAGACTCTGCTACCATTTGGGTTTCAGGTACTTACCATAATATTTTTCGTGTTGGCAATATAATGCAAGATTTGGGATTTTGGATACTTAATACGGTAACTTGGTTTAAGCCAAATGCCATGCCCAATTTTAAAGGCACACGCCTCAAAAATGATGTGGAATTTGTTATTTGGGCGAAGAAATCTGAAAAAAGCAGTTATACGTTTAATCACCATTTAATGAAACAATTTAATGATGCGAAACAACTTGGTAGTGTATGGACAATACCTGTATGTGGTGGTGATGAAAGATTAAAAGGAACTGATGGAAAAAAACTTCATTCCACGCAAAAGCCGATAGAGCTATTAAAAAGAATTGTTTTAGCAAGTAGTAAGCCGGGTGATATTGTTCTTGACCCATTTTTAGGTTCAGGAACTACAGCCGCCGTTGCAAAGAGTCTCCGTCGTCATTGGATTGGTATTGAGCAAGAAAATCGATACGTTCAAGCAGCACAAAAACGCATAGATGGAATAACACCAATTTCTATTGACGATCCTCTTATTGCAGATACTCTCAAAGAGAAACCTGCTCGTGTACCGTTCAAACAATTGCTCGAACAAGGGCATTTAAAACCAGGACAAACGCTTTACTTAGATAAGCCACAAAGCACTGCCATTATTTTAGAAAATGGCGATCTCAAAATGAACGGCTTTACCGGTTCAATTCATAAAGTAGGTGCGTTAATTAAAGGTGCGCCTTCATGTAATGGATGGAAGCATTGGTATTATGACAATGAAACAACAGGAGAACGCTCCCAAATAGATATTTTGAGAGAGAAGATGCGTTTATCTCATAGTAATTTGTGATAAAAATATCATCGACCCAATTCCAAAGCGATTTCTTCCGCCGTCAATGCGGGTTCTAACGCCCGTAATTTATGAATATCATCACGTAATTCTGCGATACTGCGTTGGCGTTCCAGTTCGATGATAATCCATTCCGAGACACGTTTTTCCGTGAGGATACCCGCTGCGTGAGCCTGAGCAACCAGTTCTTCTGGCAGTTTTAACACGACATCAACAACCGACATATTTTAACGCCTCACACTAAGTTCTCTTTTACTCATTATATGGGTTATTGACATTGTTCCAATCCTGCCGCTGCATCGCCCAACAACCAACATTGCAGTGCCATGATGCCTGCCAGATTGCGCTCGAAATCGGTATCGGTGGTATTGGCGAGTTCCACATCAGCCGCAGGG
>Ga0163154_10001752_pt1 | contig 33095 bp, 23 predicted proteins | sample OliLakLV19MP9P1_FD_148649 | JGI IMG/M metagenome (GOLD analysis project Ga0163154, IMG submission 148649) | Freshwater microbial mat bacterial communities from Lake Vanda, McMurdo Dry Valleys, Antarctica - Oligotrophic Lake LV.19.MP9.P1 | ecosystem: Environmental > Aquatic > Freshwater > Lake >... | reverse complement strand
TAGATTTAGAGCCATCACAAGTTATGCTTGCCGATAGCATTTGCAGCGATGATGTAAACAGCATTCAATATCCGGCTCGTGCACACGAATTTTTAGGACCATTTAAAATGGGTGGTTTAGATGGTTTTCCATTTACAGGACTTACAGGAATGGGCGCTTTTGCAAGCCATGTACCAGATGAAGGAGCGGTATTAATTTATTACGGACCACATATTGGCATTACAAACGATGGTAAGATTGGTGAAATTCATCGTATAGGACAAACTAAAAACACTGGTTGCTGTGGTGCAGCAAAAGGAGCTTTGGGTAAATTGTTGAACAACCAAATTGAAGAAGGAAATGTTACGGAAATGGACTATCAAATGAACACCATTGAGCAAATTCTATTGAAAGGAAAAGAGAGAGTTGTAAATGCTGAAATTCCTTTATTTGAAGCAACAGAAGTTATTTATGAGGCTATTGATAAACGAATAAACGAGTTAGTAGAAAATACAAACTACAATTGTAAATATGTAATTTTGATGGGAGCCGTACTTATCAATAGCGACACAGACATGGGTTCATTTACACATAACAAACGCTTCGATGTTATTGACCTTGCCACACATAAGCGTCAAAGTCTGTTAGAAGAATTTTATACTTTATAAACGGTTTAGTACTGATCAACAATTAAAATATTAATCAAAATAGAAATGAAACATAATTTTGACAGAACAAACCCAGATGAGGCGGATGAATTTTTTATGGAATGCATTCGGGAGGGTGATTTAAAAAATGCAATGACTTGCTTTGACCATGAAGCAGTGTATATGGACAAGGACGGAAATGCAATTAGTGGACTTGCCAATATAGAAAAGGTTGTTGCTAATCTCTGCAACATGAAACCTGACCTTAAAATTTATAAGCACAAAAATACAGCAGTCGGCAATGACCTGATATATCGTTTAGACAAATGGACTATGACAGCTACCGACCCGCAAGGAAATTCAATCAAAATGCAAGGTGCTTCCGCACATATAATGCGTAAAAATGCAGATGGTGTTTGGCTTTGGCTTGTAGACAATCCTTTTGCTTTATCTTTTTTCGCAGACTAATTTTTTAAATATTTCAATAGCGAATGAGGCGAACGCACAACAAAAGTATTTCCACAATTGGGGGCAGGACATTATTGTGCGACCTGAAAAGGTCTTGGTCGGATAATTTTATACTTGCATCCGTAAGAAAAACCTACTCTTCCACGAGTAGTAGCTTACCGGTACTGCGGCTTGAGTAATCGGGCGGTAGTAAGCAACCGGGACAATGTACCGGGCAGTTGTAAAACTGGATGTTGATTTCCGTGAGGAAGTTAACATAACTGATAAACCCAATCGGTGTAGGGCTAAGCTGGGTGGTATGCACAAATTAATTGAATGAACGCTAGAATCACCGTCACCTGCAGGGAGCTTAGAGGTTTGAAAAAGTTTTCCAGGCTTCGGCCAAAACGGCAACGACATGAGTTAAACTGATTTCAACTCAGTTTACGTGGATAATCAACATGTCCGGTGAATAGTTCAGAGCTAACCCATCCGTGTCCAATCATGGCGACAGGGTAACCCCGTGTACCGCCCTGTACTAACAGGGCAGGCTACCTGCAAAGGTAGCTGTTGGGAGGCGGGAGTAAGATCGGGCAAAAAAGCGAACGGGTAGCGGTAATAGCTATCATAGGGGTTTAAACATTACCCTGCGGCGGAAGCCGGCTGACGTGCTCATGGTCCGTTACGTGCAGGAAAAATGGAAGAACTTCAATTTGGAGGGCAAGCAAATGATTGCAACTTTTTAAGAGACCGGATTTATCCGGTTAATAAAAAAGTCTGTAAATGCGGCCTTCGGATCAGCAATGGTCGTAAGGAAGCTTCTGCTGCCGTGGCAGGTACACCCAGACTCCAAGGTCGGTGTCCCCACCGACCTGCTCGAATGGTAAGGTTGTAACTAAAAATGTGGGGAATAACCTGCGTAAAAATGAAGTGAACTTGCCCAATCATATACACCTGATGTGGAAAGTTGACTACAAATTTTCGGGAGGTATTTTTAACGCAAGCAGTGTTCGGTGGGGACACCGGCCACGGCGGCAAATTCTTTACTGAATAAGGATTACTTTAGGGGTATTGCAGCAGGTTTTTAGCGATTAGTTGCGGAAATAAAAAAGTTGTGTGCAAGCTTATCCAAATCCTGTAACCATTGGAAATATTTAATCATGAGAAAAATCTTATCACTCCAACATTGGCAAATTTTTTTACTAATAGCAATAAGAGTTTGGACACCCCCGAGTCCCTTTGAATTAATAACATCGGTAATAGCGGCAGCTACTGTTTTAGCATGGCTATATTCTGTTGTTATTTATGGTGCTAAAACGGCAGAACAAAGAGGTGTATTTTATTCACTAAACTTGATTTTTTTTAGACTAAACATGTTTTTACTGGTAATCCTCTTTTCAGGATTAACATATGTGTCACGTTATGGTTTTGATGTACCGAAAATAATAATACGGATATGCACTTTTTATATAATTTTTGGTACTTTTTATTCGATGGCAGCAGCTGCAAAAACAATTACGAGTTTAACGCAAGACAGGAATGTTCCTTTTAAGGATTATTTCTTAGTTTTTATCATGATACTTTTTTTTCTAATAGGCGTGTGGGTGATACAACCAAAGGTAAATAAACTCATTGCTTAAACATTTTCTGCAAAGCCAGCGCACAACAAAGGTATTGCTTCAAGCAGGGCATGACGTAGTTATCTTCGGCTGCAGTACCCATCAGTTTCAATTTCGGCAGGACAAGCATCTTTGGGCTTTTGTTTGTTATCTTTTATTTTATAACTTTATTCAGCAGCGGTTGGGGTCGGACACAGCAATGAATTCCAGACCTACAGCTATACCCAATAGTTACAAGTAATTTTATGACAGACTTCTTAAACGACGAGTTAAAACTTCAACAAAAAACAAAACCTCGAAATGTTTTTCTGGCATTCCTTTTATCCTTAATACTTCCAGGACTTGGTCAGGTTTATATTGGTCAATTTAAAAAAGGAATTTTATTTTTTGCGCTGTATCTGCTAAATCCCTTACTATTTGGGATTTCAAGAGGAGCAACCCATTTCTATGGCTTTGTAATTTTATTTTTAATTGAGTTGATTATTCGAGTGTACATAATAGCAGATGCCATAACAAATGCAAAAAAGCAAAAGTTTTATATCCCCAAAATCTACAATGCCTGGTACTACCAGCTTTCAGTAGCCATTTTAATGGTTATAATGCTTTGGGTTTATGATACAAAGTCGATATTGGGTATTCAGTCATTTCATATTCCAACGCCGTCAAATCAACCAACAATCCAAATAGGTGACAGACTAATTGCAGACATGCAAGCATATAAAAATAGTCGACCAAATTACGGTGACATTGTAGTGTTTAAAAAAGAAAACGACCAGATTTATACTTTTAGAATTGTTGGTCTTCCAAACGATACACTTTCGATTGTTGATAACATCGTAACCATTAACGGGAAACGAAGCAAATCCTCTTTTATTAGACAAACTATGTCGGACGAATTTCAGGTTAGTGAATTTGTCGAAGAATTTCCTACTGGACAAAAACACACAATCTATAAATCAAAGCAACCATTTTACAGCACAAAGTCTACCATAAACGACATCGTTGTTCCTGCAAATAATTATTACGTACTAGGGGACAATCGAGACAATGCTGCTGATAGCAGATATGACGGCTTTGTCGATAAAAATGAAATCTTGGGAAGGGTAGTATATAGTTATTGGGGCAAAACGAAAGATAGAATTAATATAGACTTTAGAAACAAGTAGCTTATAAAGAGTAAAATTTAAAAACTACTGGTAACAATGTATTGCAAAAAAATAGGGCTGGTAATTGAGACTTCGGCTATAAATATTTATTCTACTTAGGTTATGTGCAAGCACCGCAGGGCTTTTGTTTGTTAACTTTTACATTTTTATCTTTTCCCGATAGCTATATTTATTCCGCAGCCGTTAAGGCCATACACAGCAATGAATCCGACGGCTATCGAATACCTGCCTGCGGCGTACCCAACGGGTTTACGCTAAAAAAATAACCTGCATTTGTAAAAAAAATACGCATCATTTTTTTTCTTTTGCAGGTTTAGAAAGAATTATTAATTTAGAAATAATTTTAACTGTTACTATATCTTTAATTAAAAAAAATAATGGATGAAAACTATTCAACCACTATTTATCTTGTTTGCCTGCGGCCTTTTAGCAGCCTGTAATTCAGAAGCCCAACCTTCTACCGGGATATTCAAAGAAGCATTTGTAAAACAATTGCAACTACTCCGGCCAGAGGGTTACGAAAGACGTGCAGTAAAGCTGGTGCAGGTTACCCCTGGTAAGACTAACAGCGGTACTACTACCTACAAGGTTACTGCGTATATCCATGACTATGATGAAGGTTATCCACCGAACAGTTATTACGGGCAGACCTGTGTAGGCAAAATGGATAATTGGATATTTACCATACACAAAGATGATTTTGGTGAATGGGCCGTTCAAGGCATGTTTACGGTTACCAATAACAGTTGCATAACAAATCCATCCGAGGGAGTAGCGTCTCAGCCGCTTTCCGCCGTTCCCGGAACACTGTATGAGATTGGAAAAAACCCGGCAGCAAACGACCAAACTGTAAATAATACCGATAATATAAGCCCCCTGTATATCGGGGAATATGCAGCATACGGAACGGGCGGACGTTTAATGACTGGTATGGGTATGACGCTAACATCCGGCAATCGTTACTATGACTTAGATAAAAAAAGAGGCGGTACCTATAATTATAATAAACAGGCAGGCTCTATAACCTTCAGCGGTGGATTTCTTTCAGGGCAAACCGGCAAAAATGTGAACACAAAAGGCTTTGATATTTCGGCTACTGTGCATTATGAGCCGTGGAGGTAAGTAAGAAGACGTTTGCTAAATTTGCCGACAACAAAACTTCCAGCAAGCAAGGGTTTTGAAACAATCAGCAGTAGTTCGCCGTCAGTTTCAATAAGGGCAGAGCAGGCGTGTCTGGGCTTTTGTTTGTAATCTTTTACTTTTATATCTTTTCCCGGTTGCTATCTTTATTCAGCAGCGGTTGAGGGCAGGCACAACAATGAATGCGATAGCTATCGGACTCCTGCCTGCAGCAATGAATGTGTTTGCTATTTTAAACCAACATCACAAAATATGAACAATTTTCTCCGACTCATTTTGATAATCGCTTTCACTGGATTGCAATATTGTTCAACAGGACAACAATTATATTATACTGTTGAAGAATCAGAAGCTATTCATGACAGCATCAATCATAGCAGATGGGATGTTGGAGGAAGGTTATCTCAATACAGTTTTAGATACATGTCAGAATTTTTCCCAATTGGAGTTATTCATAAACCAAACACTCCGTATCAGTATCGTTATAAACCTAAAAAGTCATTTGACGATATCATTATCAAGACAGTGAAAGATTCTCTTTCTTTTGAAGGCTATTTAAACAAGTTACATATTGCCAGTTTTATATTTGTTCATAAAGGCACTGTTGTTTATGAAAAATATTTCTCTATGCTGCCCGAAGACCAGCACAGCCTTCAATCAGTTACCAAGGTAATTACTTCAACTTTAGTTAGCCGATTAATCAACGAAAAGAAAATTGATAGAAATCAATCCATTGAAAAATACATTCCAGAATTGGAAAATTCAGACTGGCAGGGCATTTCTGTTAAAGATATTTTGAACATGCGTTCCGGAATGGATACTGCTTCAATAGACTTTGAAAGCGGACCGTTTACAAACCCGAAGCATAAGAATTACCAGCTTGAATCTGCTCTTAGTCTCTTACCCAAAGCAGATAATACACCAACTTCAGTTTACAAATTCATTATAGATTTAAAAAAAGAAAGAGATCCTGGGTTAAAAGCCGAATACAGCAATATCAATACGTTTGTTTTGGGGTGGCTGGTTGAAAAAGTCACAGGCAAAAAATATGCTGACCTGGTGACTGAAATGATATGGAAACCTATGGGTGCATCATCCGATGCCTATGTCTGTCTTTCTGAGAAAGGTATACCATGGCCCCATGGTGGTATGTCCGCAACACTGAGGGATTTGGCACGCTTCGGAATGCTTTTCACCAAAAGTGAAATTTTGGCCAATAAGGAAAAGTTGATAAGTTTAGCACAACTGAAAGAGATTTTTGATACACCACCTATAGATTTTCCGATACCATTTAAATGGGGCTATCAGTGGGATATGGCAAGCGATGGTATGATTATGAAAGGAGGTTTTGGAGGACAGGCACTGTATATTCATCCTGAAAAAGAGTTAGTAGTTGCTTACTTTAATTACACGGATAAAGATTGGGGAATAAATAATATAATTTCTGATAGAGCTGTAAATGAAATATTAAAAGCAATAGATGTTGAATGAAAACACATACCCCAGCTTAATATCTGGCTTATGGAATTATGTCAGGTATGAGTTGTTATCATCAACTTTTATTTATAAATTTAGCTTCGGTTACCGGCTGACGATTTTAAATTACCTATACATCATCAAGCCGTTTTGTGTGCTTAATTTTAACCATTCAATAATAGATTATGGAATGTACAAAAACGCTTTCATCACAGGCATCACAGGAAACCAAGGTAGTGCTGTTGCAAAATACTTACAAAAAAATTATTCTGTTACTGGTTTAAAACGTAATGCAAATTCAGAAAAAGCAAAGCAATGGAAGGCACAAGGGGTAACATTTACTGTTACCGTGGCAGGTACACCCATACTCCAGGGTCGGTGTCCCCACCGACGTGCTCGAATGTTAAGGTTGGTAACTAAAAAAGTGGAGAATAACCTGCGTAAAAATGAAGTGAACTTGCCCAATCATATACACCTGATGTGGCAAGTTGATTATACATTTTCGGGAGGTATTCTAAAGTAAGCAGTGTTCGGTGGGGACACCGGCCACGGCGGCAATACAAACGTTAGCGATTATTGAAAAAATACCATCAAAAAAAAGTTAAAACATAAAAACAAAAAATTATGAACAAGTTTTTCTATCTTTTTATTGCCCTTTTATTTATTACAAGGGCAAATGCACAGAGTGTGGGTATTGGCACCACAACCCCAAATGCCAAAGCAGCGTTGGATATTACCTCAACCACCCGGGGATTGCTTCCACCCCGTATGGATTCAACTGAACGAAATGCTATAACTTCTCCACCGGCGGGGCTTATTGTTTATAATACAACCATCAATGCTTTTCAATGCTACAATGGTACTGCATGGTACTCAACAGTACATTTCATTGGCGAAAACTACGGTGGGGGTATTGTATTTTATGTGTACGATAACGGGCAACATGGATTAATTGCAGCCACTGCTGACCAAAGTACGGGTATACAATGGAATAACGGTACAAATAGATTTACCGGTACCACAGGTGACGGTTTGGGTGCAGGAGCCATGAATACGGCAATGATAGTAGCTATCCAAATGGCAGATAACCAAACAGGCAATTTTGCGGCAAAAGTTTGTGCCGATTATTCAGTAACAATTGCTGATATAACTTATGGCGATTGGTATTTACCTTCAAAACACGAATTAAACTTGATGTATTTGCAAAAAAACGTGGTTGGAGAGTTGGTTATTTTCAACTATTGGAGTTCCAGCGAGTCTAATAGTATAGCCGCATATCTCCAGCAATTCGTCACTGGCCCTCAGGTCAACGCCACTAAGGACAACACCGCCGGTGTTCGGGCTGTTCGGGCTTTTTAACAATTTAGCTATTTAACTATTGCTACCGTGGCAGGTACACCCAAACTCCAGGGTAAGTGTTCCCACCGACCGGCCCGAATGGTAAGGTTGTAACCAAAAAAGTGGAAAATGACCTGCGTAAAAATGAAGTGAACTTGCCCAATCATATACACCTGATGCGGCAAGTTGACTATACATTTTCGGGCGGTATTTTAACGCAAACAGTGTTCGGTGGGGAAACCGGCCACGGAGGCAAAATATTTTCAATCAGCATTTGTTCCTGGCTGCATTCAATGAATCCCCACCTGCAGCAATAGTTGAACTTTGGCGGAAAGAAGATCAAAACGCACATACAAATGCAATAATTTAATTTGACAAATGATAAATATAAATACGCTAAATTTTTTGAAAGACCTCAAACTAAACAACTCAAAAGAGTGGTTAGACATCAACAAGAAATCGTACGAAAATGCTAAGAGCGATATACTGACTTTGACGGCAGAATTGATTACTTCTCTTTCGGACATAGACACGACAATTGCAAACGCTTATCTTGACCCCAAAAAGTGCATAACAAGACTGAATAGAGATTTACGTTTTGCAAAGGACAAAACACCGTATAAAACAGATTATTATATCGTGTTGAACAAAAACGAAAAAAAAAGCCCTGCTGCTTTTTACTTTCTGCATATTGAACCAGATAATTGTTTTGCAGGTGGAGGCGTTTATAATCCTCAACCCGAACAATTAAAAAAAATCAGGCAAGAAATAGATTATTCTTTTGACGAGTGGAAAGCCATCATTAACGATAAAATATTTAAGAAAACATTTCCGGGGGGTATCAATAATTCAGGTGTTTTAAGCAGAACACCAAAAGAGTTTGGTGAAGCAAATCAAGCAAGTGAATTTTTAAGAATGAAAGGTTTTTACACTATGGAAAAACTAACAGACAAAGAAATAATATCTAAAGGTACATTCGACAAAATCAATTCCTATTTTAAAACAACAAAGCCACTGGTTGACTTTTTAAATAAAGCAATAGAGAACGATTAAGAAGAGGTATTTATACGGGCAGCACAAATCCCAATACCGGAGGTACTTAAGTTTTGTTTGTTAACTTTTACTACTACCGTGGTAGGTACACCCAGCCTCCAAGGTGGTTGTCCCCACTAACCTGCTCGAATGTTAAGGATTGTAACTAAAAAAGTGGAGAATACCCTGAATAAAGATGAAGTGAACTTGCCCAATCATATACACCTAATGTGACAAGTTGATTATACATTTTCGGGAGGTATGCAAACGCAAGCAGTGTTCGGTGTGGTACACCGGCCACGGAGGCAGAAGATATATAAGGAAAATTCTTTTTATTCCGGTTGCGTTTGAGTAATTCAATAATTTGCAAACAGATAATAAACAGATTTTTAACCGGCTGAAAAAGCTAATTGTCGAAACTGCTAAAACACCTTTTGATGGCACAGATAAACCCGAAGCATTAAAATATGAGTATGCCGGTTGTTGGTCTCGTAGAATTACTGAAGAACACCGCCTTATCTATAAAGTACAAGAAAATGTAATTGAAATCATCGCCTGTAAATTTCATTATCAATTTTAATAGACTAAATATCCATGAGCAAGGATATCGGTATCCTGAATTTATCGAATCAACCACCCCTCACTCCACAAATTCTAAAATATCCCCGGGTTGACAATTCAATGCTTTGCAGATAGCTTCAAGCGTAGTAAAACGAACGGCTTTTGCTTTTCCTGTTTTTAATATCGAGAGATTGGATAGCGTTAAATCTACTTTTTCTGAAAGTTCATTCAATGACATTTTTCTTTTAGCCATCATCACATCAAGGTTTACAATTATCGGCATGGGTTATACAGTTAAATCGTTTTCGTTTTGAATCTCTATTCCTTTTTTGAAAATAGTCGCAATAACATAGATTACAGCCGCCATCAAAATAAATGCCTGACTATCTGCCCAAAACTGGTTTAGGTTGTCGATAACATAACCACGATGCAGTAGATTTTTTGCTGACTGTCGGGCGATGTAACTTACAAGCCCAATTGAAAAAGTGTAATAACTAATTTCTGAAATTTGTCTCGCAACAAAACTGTTGAATGGATTTGATAAATCAATTTTGCTCACTAGTACGATGACCAGATAAAATAGAACCGCTTTTAAAATCGAGATAACAAGTATAAAACTATACATATTGAAAAAAGCCCATTGACTACGTTTATACATTTCACTTAAGTCTAACTTTTGATAAAGATTTTGTACAAATTCAGGGTTGTAGATGCTGAAAATAAAATTGACAATCAAGCCGCCGGCTTCAATGCATAAGCCAACAAATATGACCCAGGCTACTATTTTTAGGCCCTTAAATACGAGGTTGTTTGTTTGTGACATAAATTTTAAAAGTTTAAATTATTTTGTAAACGTAATAAATATTTATTGATAAGCAATAAAAATATATTTTCATTCAAAAAATATTATCCGTGCCAACTTAATGATTCAGCAATTGAGTTGTTGAACTTTTAGTTTTAGTCGTGTCGTCTTTGCTACCGTGGTATGTATACCCAGGCTCCAAGGTCGGTGTCTCCAACGTCCTGCTCGAATGGTAAGGTTGTAACTAAAAATGTGCAGCATATTCTGCGTAAAAATGAAGAGAACTTTTCCAAACATATACAACTGATGTGGCGAGTTTGCGATACATTTTCGGGAGGTATTCTAACGCAAGCAGTGTTCGGTGGGGGTCAGCGGCCACTGAGGCAACAGCATGCAAAAAATTATGAACTATCAGCAGCAATACCCACATCAACTTCAGCATCGACTATCTGTTGCAAGAACTCATTCCAATGCGCTGCGTTCCGTGCCTTCCATTCCTATCCGACATCCATTGAGCGGAAGTTTTTCAATTTGGCTTTAATTGGGTTATGTGGTAGTAGCGAAGGTTTCATTCTATTTTTTTTAAGGAAATAAATTCTGTGGTGAATAAGATTACTTTAGTTGTGTTGTCGCAGGTTTTTTAAGAGTGGTTGCATAAATGGAAAAGTTGGCAGCCTGGCTAAAAGGCGATAATCAAACAAATAACCAATTGAAAGTATTACATTAATGGAAAATATTTTTTGGACAGGATATAGTAATGACGAAAGACACGCTGCAATTAATAAAATCAAGTGTGTTGTTTCAAAGTATGGAGACGTAGTTGACTTTAAACTTTTTTCGGTCATTTCTTTAAGTAGGAAGATTGAAATTGATGATTCAAAAATCAACAAATTATAGGGCGAATTGAGTCGTAATATGAGAATTGATAAATTTGAAAATTTGAATTCAATTACTAAAAAAGAAAGGACAGTTTATTTGAATATTACATTTAACAAAGGCACAGGAAATATAAAAATTGAAGTTCCTTCTGTACCTGGCTGATAAAAAAATAAGCAGGCTATAGTAGAAAACATTATACCAAATTTGCAGCTAATTGAACCTGAAAAATAAAGCCCGAACCGCTAACAAAAGTTTTGCTGCAAGCAGGGTAGTACCTTGAAATAATCGGCTGCAGTTCCCTATCAGCTTAGGGTGTTTGCAGGCATCGCTGAACTTTTGTTTTTTACCTTTTACATTTTTATCTTTAAGCAGCGGTTGTGGGCAGGCAAACGATGCATTAGTGCCCTGCAGCAGGCCCCACTCGTTAGGCACAATTATATATGACACCATCAATGGACAAACAAAAATTATTTAGCATTTTAAAAGTCATTGCAATTCCGACACTTTATGCAATTGCTTTAAGAATCTTTTTTGGCATAAATACCTGGAGCGACTTATTTTCAGTAATGTCAGTTTCATTTCTCTTTTGTTTACCAACAATTGTAGGTGCACTGACAGTTTACTTTTCTAGTGAAGAAAATGCAAAAAGGGTCAAATACAAATTATTTGTTCCCTGGATACCAATATTTATTTTCTTATTTTTTACACTTGCCGTTGCCATGGAAGGTTGGGCTTGCTGGTTAATGGTTTTACCTTTATTTCTAATTGCAGCTTCTATTGGTGGATTTATCGGTGCATATTTTAAACTTAGAAAAAAAGACAACAAGGTTTACCTTTCTATATTGACATTTTTACCAATTTTTATTTCGCCAATTGAAAATTTCATTGGTGCTATTCCAGGCACTTACGAAGCATATACTTACATTGACATAAACGCTACACAGGAAAAAATTTGGAGTAATGTAACAAGAGTAAGCGAAATTAAAGAAGAACAAGACAAAGGTTGGTTGACAAAATCATTGGGCTTTCCAAGACCAGTAAAAGCAGAACTTAATTTTGAAGGGGTTGGTGCTTACAGAGAAGCGAGGTTTACCAACGGGCTTGTATTTCACGAGACAGTTTCAGAATACCTTGACAAAAAGAAAATGGTTTTTTCAATCAAAGCATTTCCATACGAAATTCCTTCAACAACAATGGACGAACATATTTTAATTGGCGGACAATATTTTGATGTTTTAAATGGCACTTATGAACTTGAAAAATTGAATGACAAAACTTATAGACTTCACCTTTACAGTCATTTCAAGTTGACAACGACTTTTAATTTTTATGCAAGTTGGTGGGCAAAGTGGATTATGAAAGACATACAAAATAACATACTTAAAGTGGTGCGACAAAGAGCAGAGAGCGTATAACTTTGCCTGATAAAAGTTTTGCCGCAAGCAGCGCTCAACGTTGAAACAATCGGCTGCGGTTCGCTCATATCAGTAGTGGTTTTGGCAAATGAATAGTTGGCTTTTTGTTGTTAACTTGTACTTCATTTTTTTACCCAATAGCTATCGGGTCAGCTTCAGTTCCGGGGCTTCACCAGCAATGAGCCACGGCCTGCAGCGAGCCCACACCGTTAGCAACAAGGTTACACCAGCTTTATAAAACTGAAATTTTTTAAATTATATTTATGGAAAAAAATAAAGTTTCAAGTATTGTATTTTCAATTTATATCCTGCTTTCATTCTACGTATTTGGAGGTGGCATTGTAAACTCACTCGTTGCCTACAAAACATGGCGTTGGGTAGGCGCAGAAGAATTTCCCAAATTTCATCATGTTGATAGTGTACTTATAATTCCCTTGTTTGTGATATTCTTCTTTCTATCTTTTATTCCTCAAATACTTTTATTTTGGTTTCGGCCAATAGCTATCCCAAAGTGGATGGTTTTTTTTGCATTGTTATTTAATTCAATTGCGTTAGTTTCAACAATAGCCGTTCAGATTCCTATTCAAACAAAATTAGATCAGGCCTTTTCTCTTGACTTAATTGAGAAACTCATAGCAACCGATATGATATGGCGAAGAATTCCAATGTTATTATTGGCTATAACGAACTTCTCGATGCTATACCTGGTTGTGAGACGGTCAAACAAGTAAATGGCAAGCTTTAAAAAAAACATGCGGTGCTTTGCTTGTGCCGCATTGCTAAATTAAAACATTTATATATTTATCCAACAGCTTTTACACAACCTTTTATACTTTAAAATAGTGAAAAAGCGAAAGAAAACATTGGTGGATATTGAGATTGACAAATGAACGAATTCAGCGTTTCCGGGCTTCACCGGAATTTTAGTGAAAGATTTATTGAAGAACATGGAACTCAAAGAAGAAAGTCCCAAATTATTCAGTGAGTTTTTTCTAACTTTTGCTTTGGTTTACAATTACAAAGTTGTTTATTCCTGGAACGAAGTATTCAATTCTCCCACAGGTGATAATTTATACTTATACCAAATATAATTTCATTAAAGGCTACCGATTGCCATCGGGATGTGCTGGCTGAAATTATGTGCGATGGCGCAGTGTGAAGGGATTTGGTAAATACCGACCTGTGCCGATCGATTTCGGCATTTGACTAACAATAGAGTATAATCGGTATTAGTTACCTCAAGAGACGGGCATACTATTAAGGACATGGACGAACGGATTTTGATATCGACTCCAACTGATTTTAAAACTGGCAGGAGACATATTAAAGGCCTCAGTAAAATTTTGGTTTAAAGAGTGAACTAACCCGCCAAGCTGTATCCTGGCAACAATTTAAAAGACAGTCTGCTTTTACTATACAGCTTATTTAGGAATGGTGAAATAAAAAGTACTGCCTTTGCCTTCTTCAGACGCCACCCATATTTTACCATGATGTTTTTCAACAATTTTTTTGCAAAGGGCCAGGCCAATACCGGTTCCGGAATATTCACTTTTGGCATGCAACCTTTTAAAAATAACGAATATCTTTTCAAAATATTCAGGACTAATTCCAATCCCATTATCTTTTATGTAAAAAGTGAAAACATCTTTTTGTTCATGATATCCCACTTCCACTTCCGGTGTTTTTTTGCCCCGGTATTTTAGGGCGTTGTTTATGAGGTTTATAAATAATTCGCTGATGAGTGTTTCATTGGCCATTACTACAGGCAATGGTTGTACGGTAACTATTGCCTCGTTTTTATTGATGGTATCGGCCATTACCTGCCTGATATAACGCATGGTTTCATTCAGGTCAACCATCGAATGTGTCTCTTTATTATTGCCTGTTCTTGAAAATTGCAGCAGGTCGTTGATGAGGATTGTCATTCTGTCGGCACCATCTACTGCAAAGTGCAGGTACTGTTTACTTTTTTCGTCGAGCTGCTCGCCCAGATGTTTTTTTAGTAAGGTTAAAAACCCGATTACCATGCGTAAAGGCTCTTGTAAATCGTGGCTCGCTACAAAGGCAAAGTTCTTGAGGTCAGCATTGGAATTTTCCAGATCTTCTGCTATTTTTTTGAGTAAGTCTTCTGCCTGTTTGCGTTGAGTAATATCCTGAATAGTTCCTATCATGGAGAGAAGGTTATTGTCGTTGTCTACCACAAGCTTGCCCAATCCATGAACCCATCTTATTTTTCCATCTAATTGATGGCATACCCGGTACTCTTTGTTAAAGGAACTCAATTTGCCAATTATTTCATTTTCAAAATAGTTCTGCATCATCGCCTTGTCATCGGAAAATATCAGTTCAACCCAGCTTTCAGGCGTTCTGTTAAAGGTTTCATCAATACCAAAAATTTGGTCCAGTACATCTGATGATTTCCAGGTATCCTTTTTAAAATCAAGTTGATAAGATCCGATGAATGCAGCCTTTTGAGATTTCCTGAAAAAGTATTCGCTTTCTTTCAGTGTATTTTCTAAATTTTTATATTCCGTAATATCGCTCATGTTGGTAATTAAATACTGATTACCGTTGTTATCTGTAAACATTGTTTTGCGGGTAATAAAAGTACTTATAACTCCCTGCCTGTTGGCATAGGTTTCTTCCTTTACATTTTCGTTACCGGTTAAAAATACTTCATCATCACTGGTCATAAATTCTTTCGCCTGTTCATCGGTAAAATGTTCAAAACCCGTAGTTCCAATGATGGTTTCTTTTGTAGTGTTTAGCAAAGCACAATAAATATTATTTACAAGGCAAACTTTACGGTGGCTATCTTTTACAAGTATTGGAGAGGATATACTGTTGATGATCTTATCCAGAAAATCTTTTGACTGCTGCGTTGTTTCTTCTGCCTGTACTCGTTTAGTGATATCACGTATCACACCAACCAAAAACTTTTGTCCGTTATTGTCAATAAATCTTGTCTTTCTGGTAGAAATGATTTGCTTGGGCACGTCTTTTAAAGTCAGTGTTTCTTCGTTTATATTATCCAGCCCATCGGCGAGTACCTGCTTATCAATCCGCAAAAAGGATTCCTGCTCGGCCGTCGCCACATTTTCGGCTAGTGTGTTACCGATTACATCGGCTCTGTTTACTTCAAACATTTTACAAAAAGCATCATTGGCTTTCAGTATCCTGCTTTGTTCATCTTTTACAAAAACCGGATCGCCCATATTATTAATGATATTATCCAGATAGTCTGTTGATTCTGCCAACGCTATTTCTGCTGTTTTACGATCATTGATATCAAAACAGGATCCGAGATACCCGGTAAAACTACCATCTTGTAAAAAGTGAGGAATCCCTTTATCAATAATCCATCGGTATTTTCCATCGTTAGTGCGTAAACGATATTCCATTGAAAAGGGTGTGCGGTTGTCAAAATTTTCGACATATATTTTGAAACATCCTTCTACATCATCCGGATACACACCTTCTGCCCAACCATTTCCTATTTCCTGCGCTAATGTTCTACCGGTAAATGTTAACCAGGAGGTATTGAAATAATAACAAAGCTTATTTGTTCCCGATCTCCATTTTAATTCGGGCCCTGTATCTTCTAATGATTTAAAAAGTTCGATCGTGCTATTTATATCATCGATTATTTTGTTAGCAGGCGTTTGGGATGATGCAATTGCCATACCTTCCGACCCTTTAAATGCCGCATGCTGATTTTGGAGCTTTGTCTTATTTGTAAAAGCAGATAGTTTGCTGATATCTTCATCCAATTTATTTTTTGATTGTTTTAGTGATTCTTCCGTCTCCCCCGGTGCCATTCTATCTATTGCAGTTACCAAAAATTCATTTTTATTTTCAGAAACGATTCCATCAAGCAGCACATAAGTGATGCTGTTATTTATACTGGTAAGCGCTGCCTCACAGGATTGCCTGGTATTGCTTTCAAATATTTTTTGTAACCAATCATTGTAAACCGTTTTGGTACCAGGAGTTATAAATAGGTTGAAGTTATTTCCTATTAAATCCAATCCTGGCTTGTCAAGCATGTTAGCTGCGGTTAAATTTAATTCCAGAATTGAGCCATCCCTGCTGAGGGTAAAATAGCCCGAGGGTGACAAATCGTACAAAGCGATGGCTGTTTCGGCCCTGCTGTTTGCCAGCATCAAATCTTCGTTTTGCATTTCCAGTTCTATCTGGTGTACTTCCAATTCGTGAATTAATTTTAAGGTATCGCCCCCGGACATTATTGTTGCTTGCACCGGTTGCCTTTCTTTATGTAACTGTTCTGCTTTTTGCCGCAGCAAAAATTTTTCAGCTTGCTTCATTGGTTGGTTTTTTATGCATCTTGATTACCTGCCTGAAGCGGCAATAAGAATGTATTTGGTGGTATAACATAATTAGCGTTTTTTTTACTGTCAGGCGGTTGGTAACGGTAGCAACTTTCACTGTGGTAATTGGTTCAATCAACTCAGGCATCCCGCAAGTATGATGGGGATTAAGATGCAGGGTAGGCGCAAATGCCATCCTTGTATTGAGAGGTATATTTTCGAATTTTTTTTCAAATGTGCCTAAGCCACCGGCTGACGCACCAAAAACTAAAGGGGATTTACTTTTTTTGCAGGAAGAAAATAGATTGTTTGCAAAAACTGGTTTCACATTTTTTATTACTGGCTTTATGTGTTCTTTTATCATAGTCTGCACTTTTTTGACCAGCTTTACAAAAACACTTGCGCCTAATCAAAAAATTGGTTTTAACTTATAGCCGAAACGAAAAAGTTAACAAGGGTCGTTAATTATTTACTGTCTTTATGCAGAAGATATTTGCTATTGAAATCAAAGTATACGGAAACCTCTGCAAGATAATACAAACAAAGTATTTAGTAATGTAGTTTTACTGAAAAATAAGTATTTCTACGTAGGAAATGTACCTGTTGATGTGTAATAATGAAAAGCAAGGAGCAATCATAAAAAAATGAACCTCCTTACACAGCTGATGTATTAATGGATCCCAAAAAAACTAAGCAAACAAAAAGGGCATTTTTGTACCAACGGAATTTTTTACCGCATATGCTACAAAAAATAAAAGAACCCTCCGTGAAATCCCGGCGTAGCAATAGATTCGTCTGCATCGCCGGTGCCTTCTCTTAGCAAAAAATATTTTAATAGTAATTGTCCGGGAGCCGGAGTCTGAAAAGCAAACCATGGGCAAAATCTACCCGCAATTATACATTTAATTGGTTTAGTTGTAATACACAGAAAAAGTTTAAAAAAATTATGGCAACAAGAATGGTATAAAAAAGGATGGACTATTGTGCCTCTCTGCTAAAACCTTGCTTAAAAATATTCCATTTGTTTTTCAGTAAAAATTTTTTTTTTGATAAAGAATAGAGCGGGAGTAATACTGGAATTAGTTTACAGGAATTTCCTGAAATGCTCATTAAAAACACGAACCCCTATGATACCAACTTCACGCTTTATAAAGGTGAGCCTTTAAGGAAATACCATTCTAAATAATTACTCTTTTTTGAAAAGGCTTCCAAAGCTCCTGTTACTTTTAAAATAATATTCTTACAACGCTATATACTTCTTAATAATTTTATCATCCTTGATAGGTTGAATACCGAATAACTATCCGCAATTAGGAGCAACTTCTTTAAAAGAAAACTGTAGAGCCGTAGTTGCTCGCTTCTTTTTTGTAATCCCGCCTGAGGCGGAAGATTTTAATCCCCGCCTGTACGGGCAGGCGTGGTGCTTTAAGAAACCAGCTATCTGAGAGTCGTAGGCCTGCCTGTCCGTTAGGCAGGCTCGGCTAATATTGTTGTGGCTTTAAATATAACTACTTGTTTTTAACTAACTGTTACCGCATTTTTATATGGGTCGAACCTACGGTTCTTATAAGATTATCTGTTACTTCATCAACGCCGGCCCGTACAGGCGGGGGTTAAAACCTCCCGAAAGCTTTCGCATTGACGTAAAGTTAATTTTTTAATTAAATAGCTATACCACATATCTGTAAAAGGTTTCAAGGGTTTTTAGTGTTGGTATTTTTACGCTGGCGGCGTAACCTGTTTGTAGAAAATTATAACATAAACCGCATTTGCCCCAGCGGGGCAACCCTGCGTTTTTCCACATCTCTCAAATTAACAGGCTGCGCCGCTGGCGCAGGGTTTGCATTGATGTATTGGCGAAACCATAAACAGGTTACGCCGCCGGCGTAAATACAGTTGCACTAATTTTTAATAATAATTTGATGTGGTAAAAATGAGAGGTAATATCGTTACCTTAACGCATATGCGAAAGCTTTCGGGATTACAAAATTAACCGAGGCTACGCCTCTTAGCTCCTAATTGCGGACAGTCATTGAATACCGTTAATAATAAGCGGAAGATTTACTTTGCTTTCTCTGCTAAATTTTTAGCTAAACTTTTAAATTATAAAAAGCCGGTGAACGAGTTGAATGCTTCTCCAAATTAGGCAGTCTATTATAACTATAAGTACCCGCCAACAAATCATTCCTGCTAATGAGCATGATATAATTGTTTGGGGATGAATAGTTTTTGGAACGGGTCTTTTTGGTTTAGCTAGCGCATGGCTCCTTACTTCGGGGATGGTGCTATGGGCATTTAAAAACAGCAACAATGTACAACATCGTGAATGGATAATAAAAACTTAGGTAGTGACGGGTGGTTTTATAACTTTTAGAATTTTTGCTGTTACATTAAACAGGAATATCCAATTGGACTATGATATGAAAATGAGTGGTGTTATGGAGTGGGCTTACTGGTTAGTTCGCTTACGGGCAACTGAAGTTTTATTATAGTATGCAAGGGATAAAATAGTGAACTATATCTCTTCTACTTTTGAGACAACCCTTAGTAGATACCAAATCACTTTTATGAGCAGACCTTATTCCCTTATTATTTAAATAGAACTTGAATAATTCAAGCTGCCTGAATAAGGGAATAAGGTCGGTTATATATAATTAAAGAGTCTTCTACGGTTTAAAGACAAGCAATTGACTATTTCACTAATTTATCCCTTGAGAAGTATACAATCAAAAAAATAAAGAAGTCTGTTGGTCTTACAAAAGCCAGCCGCTAACAAAAGCATCCCTGCTGCAAATGCTACACTTTGGAGCAATTGACTTTAATACCTATTATACGCTGTTGTTAGTTCAATGTCGAAATCGATCGGCACATGTTGGTGCTTGCCAACCGGCAGGCAGGTTTACCAAATCCCTTCACACTGCGCTATCGCACATAATTTCAGCCAGCACATAAGGATGGCAATCGCATTGGTGTCAAGATAAGAATAGATATTTTTATCAATTCCTCTTTCCCACATTACATTTACCAATAGTAGTTTTATTTATTCAGGCTTACCATTGCTGCGTTTTTGACCTCATTCTCCCCGTCCGTTCCGGCACGGGCGGGCTTCTCTTTCTCCAGCCTTATCCGCCTTTGGCACCTTCTCCCAAGGGAGAAGGAAAAAGGAAAAAATCTAATTTGAAAGAGGGGTACTTTATCTCTTTAATAAACATTTCCTCTTCCAAATCAGCATCTTTTCTTTAATCACCAGGTCCCTTAAAAGCATTGTTCACATTGAATCACGGGCAAATAGCATAAAAGTTAGTTTGACGCCAATGCGATAGCAATCGGGAGCCAGTAATGAAATTATATTAGGTATAACTTACTGTCAGCATCAGTTTTGAGTGTATGAATAAAGCCATAAAAAAGTTCTTACCTTCAACTTTAAAAAAATACCAGGCTGAAGTTAAGGGTGAGGCATTATAAAATCCGCCACTTGCGGCAATACGCATTGTTACCTGTTATCTGCTAAATTTAATTACCAACTTTTAAATTAATATGCAAAGAAAAAACATTAATGAGTTTCCGTTTATATCATACTCAAAAACTACGTATGATATCAGTGAAATGACAAATCGTTGTCAGCTTTTTTTTGAATGGTTAGATAAACGCAGAACCGTTCGTGATTTTTCTGATAAACCCATTCCGGAACATGTAATTGAAACCATCATTCGCTCTGCATCCACAGCTCCTTCAGGTGCACACAAGCAACCGTGGACGTTTTGTGTGGTAAAAAATCCTGAAATAAAAAAGCAAATCCGCATAGCGGCTGAAAAAGAAGAAAAAGAAAGTTATGAAAATAGAATGACGAATGAATGGCTTAAAGATTTGCAGCCGATTGGAACAGATTGGAATAAACCATTTTTAGAAACTGCTCCTTACCTGATTGTTATTTTTAAAAGAAGCTACGAATTGGAAAACAATAATTACAAACATCAAAATTATTATGTAACCGAAAGTTGCGGTATTACCTGTGGATTTTTACTTGCTGCAATTCACGATGCAGGTTTGGTTGCATTAACGCATACGCCAAGCCCAATGGGTTTTTTGGCAAAAATTTTAAACAGACCTGAAAACGAAAAGCCATTTTTATTAATTCCCATTGGTTACCCTGCCGAAGAATGTTGGGTGCCGGATTTAAAAAGAAAAGATATCTCAGAACTGTGTGTTTGGATCTAAGATGGGTAATAAAAGACCGATTATTCTGGCCGGTATAGCAGGTAATAAAATACTTTAGTGAGATGAGGGCTTTTATTCCCGTGGTCGGTGTCCTCACCGAACGCTATCTGTCGAGACTTTGTTGCAATTTTCGTCAACAAAAAACAATAGAAAATCAGTTGTTTATTCCGTGCTTTCCGCTCCTATCCGGCATCCATTGAGCGAAGGTTTCCAATTTGGCTTTAATTGCGGTATGTGGTATTAGCGAAAGGTTGATTTTATTTTTTTGGGAAATAAAAACTTTCGCAAATATGGATTACTTTAGATGTGTTGCCGAAGGTATTTAGAGATTGGTTGCGGAAATAAAGAAGTTGGCAGTAATGCTATGAGACGCCCTAATTTCAAAAGTTACAATACAATATGAAGAGATTTTTTTGTGCTATAATAATTTTAAGTTTGACCACTGCTTCATTTGCTCAAAAATTTAAACAAGTTTTTGTATCTACCGACATTACCAATTTTTGGACTGCATATGACAGAATAATTACAACAAAAGATAGTGCTAAACAATACAACCTTTTAAAAGCCCTTTATTTTGAAAAAGGAACAATAGGATTAAAAAGCTTGATTGAAGTTCGTAATTATTCAGAAAAAGAATTTATTGATTGGATAACAAAAAATCCAAAATTTTGGAACTCGATAAGACCTAATACATTAAAAGTAAAAAGTCTTTACCCAAAAATCAACACAAATATTCAAAAACTTAAAACGGCTTATCCCGAGTTAAAGCCAGCCACAATATATTTTGCGATTGGTGCATTTAGAACAGGTGGAACTGTTCAAGGGGATAAAGTTTTAATTGGAAGTGAAATGTCATTAGCCGGCAAAACCACAGTAGTAAATGAACTTCCAAATTGGCGACAATCCTTTTATAAAACGCAAAATCCATTTTATGAAGTTCCCTTATTATGCACTCACGAATACATACACACCCAGCAAAAAGAATTAGTTGAAAATTTGCTTTCTATGTGCTTGTATGAAGGTGTAGCAGAGTTTATTTCTTGCAAAGTAACAGATACAAAATCTGATGCACCTGCAATTGAATTTGGAAAAGTAAATCAAAAAATTATTGTTGATAAATTTGTATCCGACCTATTTATAATGACCAATAATTATAATTGGATGTGGGGAGAAAACAGAAATGAATTGAAAGTTAGAGATTTAGGCTATTACATTGGTTATGAAATTTGCGAACGCTATTACAGTCTTTCCAAAGACAAGCCAAAAGCTATAAAAGAACTTATTGAACTTGACTACACGAATGAAAATGAAGTTGGACGCATTGTGGATATTACCAAATTATTACCAAAAACATTAGAAGAATTAAACAATGATTACGAAAAGCAAAGACCAACAATAATAAAATTAACACCATTTGATAACGGCAGTCAAAACGTAAAATCCGGACTAACAAAAATTACAATAATCTTTTCTGAACCTTTGCTAAAATTCAACACAGGTTTGGACGTTGGTCCACTTGGACAAGAATATTTCCCAAAGCTAAAACCAGAAAGAGTCTTTGCAGAAGATGGTAAATCGTGGACAATTGAAACAGATTTAAAACCAAATCAACGATATCAAATCTTGGTTTCAAATAATTTTAGAAAAGAAGATGGAGTAAGACTTAAACCTTACTTAATTGACTTTAAAACGGCAGACTAAAAAGCACTACTGCCAACAAAAGTATTGCTGCAAGCAGGGCTTGACGTTATTATCTTCTGCTGCTGCTCGGTATCAGCATCGGTTCCGGCAGGACAAGCATCTTTGAACTTTAGTTTGTTATCTTATACTTTTATATCTTTTCCCGATAGCTATCGGGACATCAGCGGTTGGGGGGCAGTCACGGCAATGAATCCGAAAGCTATCGGATCCCTGACCGCAGCAATACCCAATCGTTAGCGGTAAACGTAGGGCAAATTTAACAGGATGAACTTTTAAACAATTAATGAATTTATTTGTTGTTTGTCAAAAGAAAAATCATGGGCAAGTCAATTTTTTCACATTTAAAACCAGGCAAAATTGTCTTGCACTTGCAAATGACATTTATCTTTTCAATGCTGCTTTTGGCATGTTCAAAAGAAAATAACCCCGTTGTTGTAACACCTCCAACGCCGCCTGTTGTTACGCCACCCACTTTAGTTGAAGACAGGGTATTGATCAACAACATTGGCGCTCCATGGGGCTTTACATTTATCAACAACAACGAAGTTTTGTTTACTGAAAAGCAGGGCAAAGTTTTTCGATATGTAATTTCTACCAATACCCGTACCGAAATAACCGGCATACCCGCTGTTTCGCAGAATGGACAAGGAGGATTATTGGACATTGCCTTGCATCCCAATTTTGGCAGCAACAATTTTGTTTATCTTACCTATGCCGTTGATGCAACTGGCGGGCAAACAACAGCATTAGGCAGAGGAACGCTTGCAGGCAACCAACTTCAAAATTTCACAGAATTATTCAGAGCACTACCAATACGAAATGATGGCCAACATTTTGGCAGTCGTATAGTTTTTGATAGAAATAATCTGCTCTATATGTCTGTAGGCGATCGTGGGTTACCAGACAATGCGCAAAACAGGAATAACCATTTAGGTAAAGTATTACGTTTTAATGATGACGGCACTGTGCCGGCAAGCAATCCACTAGTTGGGGTTACCAATACACAACCTCAAATTTTTTGTTGGGGTAACCGCAATATTCAAGGTATGGCGATGAATCCTGCCACAGGCGAAATTTACGCACATGAACATGGCCCAAGAGGTGGTGACGAACTCAATTTGATTAAACCAAATACCAATTACGGTTGGCCCGCAGTTACATTTGGTATCAACTACAACGGAACTATTGTTTCCAGTGATACCACTCGTGCGGGAATGGAACTTCCGCTTACCTATTGGGTACCCTCTATTGCACCAAGTGGATTAACTTTTATCACGAATGGACAACCAAATAATGAAGCTGATATTTTAATTGGAGCTTTAGCTGGTACTCATATTCACTGGCTAAAGATGAGAGACAATAAAAGAATAGCCTCAACAAGAAGCATGAATGGTTATGCACGTTTTCGTGACGTGAGGCAAGCGCCTGATGGTAAAATTTATGCAATGACCGAATCTCCAAACCGATTTGTGTTATTGCGTTTTTAGGGGCAAGCTTGGCAGACTGCACATTTAACCTGTTGAACTTTTAAATAATGCCCGGATTTAATTGTCATTTTAAAAATTAACAATGGGACAGCTAGTTTGTAAGTATTCTAAATCAGGTAAAATTGTCTCGCATTTGCTAAAGACATTTATCTTTTCAATGCTGCTTTTGGCATGTTCAAAAGAAAATAACCCCGTTGCAATAACACCTACGCCACCCCCTGTTGTTCCACTACCCCCTGTTGTTACGCCAACCACTTTTGTATCCGCTGCCGCTGTAATTTATTCAATGGGAACTGGCTTCAACTTAGGCAATACATTTGATTATAGTTTACAAAGTACCAATCCAACAACTATCTACCCAATTATCGACCTTTATATGAATACCGGCATGAGACATATTCGCATACCGGTAACCTGGATGGATGGCTTCAGTGGAAATATGCTTGCCGATGCTAATGGTAATATAAACCTAACGCATCCCAGATTTATTGAGTTGAAGGCAGTTATTGATTATGCAATCAATAAAGGGATGTTCGTTGTTTTAAATACGCATCATGAACATTGGCTCAATAATAACTATAATGGAACTGCACAATACGAAAATGCTTTCAAAAATCTATGGACAGGTATTTCCACACATTTTAAAGATTATTCCCATCGACTTATTTTTGAAGTTTTAAACGAACCACATGGTGTTTTTGGTGATTGGAGTGGTGGTGCAAGCCCTTCGAATAGTAATGCGCTTGAGTTAACAAGGAGAATAAATAAAGTGGCTTATAATGCTATCAGGCTAACCGCCGGACTCAATAGTTACCGTGTAATTATGGTTTCAACAAATGGTATGGATAATCATAATCAGCTTGACGATGTTTATTCATCGCTGGCAAGCCTTCCCGGTGGTGGTGCAGATAAGTACTTGTCGTTTGATGTTCACACCTATGACCCTTGGGCATTTTGCGGACAACCAGGAAGTAACGCATCATGGCCGGGTAGTAGTTCAATTGCAAACTCTTTAAGAACGGTGGCAACTTATGCAAAGTCATTAAATGTACCAGTAAACTACGGAGAGTTTGGAGTTGGTCGTGACGCAAATGCTTTAGAACGAAATACCAATATTGTAAGGGAATATTATAGAACAATGCGTTTAACTTGTTTAAGCGAAAAAATGTCACCAACCGTGTGGGACGACAGGGGATGGTTTGGACTAATTGGAAATAGTGCTTCAAGCAGCTATAACTTTGTACATAATATTGTACCTACTATGATGGCACCATAGATTGCCAAAATACATTAGAGGATTGTAAACTGAAACGCCTAATCGCTAACATGGGGCTTGGCTTCATATACAGCTTGACGTTATTAGTTTAGCTAAAAGCAAATCAATCACTTTTATTTATAAATTTGTCTGCCGGCAGGCAGGTATAACTACAGTTAACAGGGGCGGACTTAATTCTATTGCCACTACTTCGGCAAATTTCTGAACGTTACTAGCCATTCCCCCTGCTCGACCGGGCGAGTTGCAAAAGTTGGCTAACGTGCGGGCAAAAATTGAGAATTTACAGAGAATTTTGAAAATCATATATCAATGATTTCAACGCTTAAAAAAACGTAAGTCAGAATACTATGGCGAGTTGTACTTATGTGGTTGCGGGCTCCTGGAATATATCAGCCTTAATAAAAAGGTGACTGAAATTTCCCGGCACTTCTTTGATGTAAATAAACTTGTAGCAGCAATCTGTCATGGTATTCAAATTTAAACGGTAGCCAAAGTTTTACAAGGGCAATCAATTACGGCTTATCTTGCTATTGGGCCCTGCATTATCTTAGTGGGAGGAATCTATAAAGACATAGCAGTAAATAAGATGTAACAGATGACAATCTTACCAAATCTCTCTCATGGCCCGGTCACCCGCAAAATTTAAAAGCATTTTATAAATTATTAAGTATCACAATTCAAATAGAAGAAGAAAAAAAGTGAACAGTGACGATTCGGCCTGTTTTTTTGATAACACCCCATGCCAATGATTTATTTTGAAGAGCTTGATTGGAGGGCTACCAGTTTGGAAATTCCTGTATGTTTTCAACCTGCAGATTCCAGGCCAACAACTCAAAAAATTGCAACTACAGGGTAAGGAATGTAATTATTCATAAATAGGGAACAACCTGGGTTTATCGCATTGCCAGGATAACAATTGCATTATGTCTTTCAATTGTGATCATTTTTAGTAACTGTACAATAAGGATAACGACTATTGCGAAAAAGTAGAAAAATAATTGAAACAAAAAATTAAATGCGGCTACTAAGTTTGCTAAAATTCAGGGCAGTAAACTGCCATTGTTTTTTTAATTGTTCACTTGTATAATTCGGATACGGGTAAGTCGAAGGTCGCCTGCATTAGATGCGTAACTTCCATCAGGCATTTTAATTGGTCCGAAGCGGATGCTGATATATACAGGGGGCAAGGATTGCTTCAGCAAAAACAACTTTTTGATGGGCTCACTAATATCTACCTCCAGGCTTTTTTTAGCGCCAGGTGCAGTAAGGGTATACAAGTCAAGGACAGTTACGAATCCTTTATGTAAACTCGAAAGATTATTAATATCGGGGGATTTATCAGTGATATATAGTTCATACACCCCATCGGGATAAGTTACAACTGCCGGATTTTCCAGTAAAAGCAGGGTTTTGCAACGGCTGTTATATTGTGCCTGTTTGTTTTTATAAAAAATGCAGGGTAAAACAACCGGAACAATACTGGCGGTAACAAGCGTATCAATTTTGAATAGCAAAACAGTATCTCCGCAAATGCTGATATTACTGACCTTTGATGGCCTTCCGGTATTGCAGACACTTAAAAAAGTAAGTATTCCTGCGATTAATATTGTCCACATCCAGCTTTATTGTTGAAATTCATCTATAGAAAATTCAGTATTCTGAATGGTTATATTGGCTGCTGTTTTCACTTCCTTGCCCTTGAGGTTATTGCCTCTTACAAAAAAGAATACTTCGGCATTTTTCAAATCGGGTAGTGTTAGCTTGAGCGCTTTGGCAACCTTAGTTGCGTCTAGCTCAATTTTATCTGCATTATTCATTCCACCAGAAGCCGCAACATGTTCCGAATGATGCTCGGCAGAAAAAAGATCAAGCAGTCCAACAAAGTATTTACTTTTATAATTGGGATTATCACGGCCTTCCGGAAGGTTTAAGTACACTTCTACAACGCCTTGTGGCATCCGGCCCACTTTAATTCCATTAAAAATAATTGTCAGCCTTTCCAGGTAGTCATTATTTGGTTTACCGGCAAAACTAAAATTAGTTTTTTTATTCTTTTTAATGAATGAATCAAGCTCACCTGTTGCTTCATTCGAAAAGTTTGAACTTTGCGACTGGCCTTTTATTTGCACAGGCGTTGATTTACGTAGTACCGTATTCCTGCTGACAATTCTGGGGGCGGTTCCGCCACAATTTGGTGTGAGAGCCAGAGAATCATATTTGTAATTTAACTGCGTAGCGATGGCAACTACCTGGCTGCAATTTATGTTGACGGCAGCGCCGGTTTCATCAAAAAAAGTAAAAGTTCTGTTCTGCCAGGCAACGTCTATGGGGTTGACCCTGCCACCGCATTTGCTTAGCCATTCTTCCCACAACCGGTCAATATTTGAATGATGCAACCAGAATACAGGATCCTGGGCAGCAGTTGAAACTATGGTCATATTGCCGGCAACAGAAGTATGCACAGAACCATGTGGGCCACTACTTAAATTGCCTTGAAATGTATAATGAGGGATAATTTCCATTGAATTGTTAAAGGCTACAATGATGCTTCCGGGTAAGGAGCCGCCATTGTTGATTGTAGCGTTTCTGGTTGCGTCGTAAAGTGGATTGCCCGGACTATTATCGCGGTACGCAGGATGCAATACCGGGTTGTATTTATAGTTCCAGTAAGGTAAAGTAAGATTAGCCCTGCCGGATTTGGCCCTGAGTATGCGCTCAAAGAAATATAAATACATGCGGTGCCATGCCAAAAAAACAAATGCTTCGTTTACCCGGTGGCAGGTATTCCACGAGGTCAGGTTGTCCGTCAATACTGTTCCATGTATAGCAGCCTGGTACACCCAGCTGGTAGGGTCAGTGTAGGGTAGCCCCTTCATTTTGATAAGTCCAACTTTCAGGGCATTGAACTCTCCCGGGGTAAGTAAATCAACATTTTTTCGTACCCTCAATACATCAGCTCCGTATTTAGCTTTAAAAGACGCTGCGGTCAGCAGTGTGGGAGCGGCGGCAGGAGCAAAACAGTTAATAATATTGTCTGCAGGTTTTGTAATGATGGCAGGTGTTTTCTTTTTAATAGAAAAACTGACCAGTATAAAAATCACATACAACAGGCTTGCAGATAGCAGGAATTTTTTTTTCATTTCAAATGTATATTAAGATTACTTAATTTTTTTTTGACCTAATCCAGCCTGCTTTTAGAGAAATTGAATTAGATTTTGTAGTTTTTTTCGATACAGCATTTACACAATTTTTACAGTGAGTGTTAAAATAGTACTAAATGAAATCAGGTGTTTATCAGGAATTGGATGAGGATACCGAGTGAAAAATTGCGTGTGATTTTACGTTTGACCTAATAAATATTCTTTATTAGTCCGTCCTTCAGCTTACAATTCACCAGGAAAATTCAACGCTTATAAACCACTGCTGTTGAAACAAAATCCGTTTCAGCAAGTTGTTTGGTTTATAATGCAGTAATAGATATCGTCGTGTTGTGTATTATCTAATAGAATATAGAAGATCAAAACTAATATTTTAAAAGTTAAAAAAAATAATTAAACCATAGAATAATTTAATATTTTTACATAAAATTTTTAATACCGCATTATTTCCTAATATCCACATGAGTTTATCCAGGTGTTATCTGATTTAATTCTTGCATTCTTCGAGCTCACTAAAAAATCCTTTTAATATCCTGTTATTTTCCAAGAAAATACGTCCTGGATTTAATACCTGTAAATGTATTATTCAAAAAGGAGTATACTTTCATGTTGCGTACCAGCACTGCCGGTAGCAATTGTTTTAAAAACTTTGTACCCTTAGCTTTTCTGTTGATAAGTTCGGGCTTTGGCCAAATACAAAAATGGCTTAACAACAGGGAACAGAGAAAATGCATACTCAATTTATCATCTAACTGAACTAACAGAGGCAATGAAATATAATACTCAAAAAAAAAGTAATCAACCATGCCTGAATAGCTTGTTATTTACCTTTTTAGCTTTCATTTTTACGTTCGTTTGTTCTTTAAACACGGCAGCGCAATCTATTTGTGTTGCAAATATTGAGAATGGCAGTACTGAGATTTGTCTCACTGCAGGCGCAACAAAAACCTTTTCAAATTCCACAGCCAGCGGTGCTGTTGTTAACTGGCTCAGTTCCGGCGATGGCACTTTTAACAATCCTTCGTTGGCAAATCCAACCTACACGCCCGGCCCTCAAGACATTACAAACGGATATGTTTTCATTTACCTGGACGTGTATAATGATGATCCGTTTGCGCCTTGTTCGGTACTACCTGTTGCCACAATCCTTCTTTCTACTTTAAAAGTTAGCCCAGCTACACAAACAATTTGTTCAGGAACCCAGATAGGCCGGGTCACATTAAGCGGCATCCCCAGCGGTATAACTTATAACTGGACAAGAAATAATACAACCTCAGTAACAGGTATAGCAAACAGCGGAACGTCATCCACGGATATCAGGGGCACATTAACAAACAACAGCACTGCGCCGGTGACCGTTACATTTACTTTAACGCCCATTAGTTGCGCCGGAACGCCCATTTTAGCAACGGTGCTGGTAAATCCAAGACCCAATGCAGTGAGAACTCCTGGATCACAAACGATTTGTTCGGGGGCAACGATGACACCGATCACGTTGACCGGAGGTGTAAGCGGTACAACCTATAACTGGACAACAAATAATATAGGTACAATAACAGGTATTGCAACCAGTGGATCTGGTGACATCAGCGGCGCCTTAACAAATACCACCGTTTTACCAGTAACTGCTACATTCACCATTACGCCCACCGCCAATAGTTGTGTTGGCACAGCCGTTACGGCAACGACGCTGGTAAATCCAACACCGAATGCAGTAGCTACCCCATCTTCACAAACGATTTGTTCAGGAGCAACTATCACCACCATATCAACAAGCGGTGCTGTTAGCGGTACAATCTATAACTGGACAAGGGATAATACAGCCTCCGTAACAGGCATAGCAGCCAGTGGATCGGGAAATATCATCGGTGCTTTAACAAATACCACCACAGCTCCGGTGACAGTGACATTCACGATTACGCCAACAGCCAATGGTTGCCCTGGTGCATCCATTACAGCAACGGTAATTGTAAATCCAACACCAAATGCAGTATCCACCCCATCCTCACAAACGATTTGTTCAGGAGCAACCATAACTGCAATCACATTAAACGGTGCTGTCATTGGTACTACCTATAACTGGACAAGGGATAATACAGCCTCCGTAACAGGTATAGCAGCCAGTGGATCGGGGAATATCATCGGCGCTTTAACAAATACCACCACAGCTCCGGTGACAGTGACATTCATCATTACGCCAACAGCCAATGGTTGCCCTGGTGCATCCATTACAGCAACGGTAATTGTAAATCCAACACCGAATGCAGTAGCTACCCCATCTTCACAAACGATTTGTTCAGGAGCAACCATAACTGCAATCACATTAAACGGTGCTGTTAGCGGTACAATCTATAACTGGACAAGGGATAATACAGCCTCCGTAACAGGCATAGCAGCCAGTGGATCGGGGAATATCATCGCCGCTTTAACAAATACCACCACAGCTCCGGTGACAGTGACATTCATCATTACGCCAACAGCCAATGGTTGCCCTGGTGCATCCATTACAGCAACGGTAATTGTAAATCCAACACCAAATGCAGTAGCTACCCCATCTTCACAAACAATTTGTTCAGGAGCAACCATAACTGCAATCACATTAAACGGTGCTGTCATTGGTACTACCTATAACTGGGCAAGGGATAATACAGCCTCCGTAACAGGTATAGCAGCCAGTGGATCGGGCAACATCATCGGTGCTTTAACAAATACAACCACAGCTCCGGTGACAGTGACATTCACGATTACGCCAACAGCCAATGGTTGCCCTGGTGCATCCATTACAGCAACGGTAATTGTAAATCCAACACCAAATGCAGTAGCTACCCCATCTTCACAAACAATTTGTTCAGGAGCAACTATAATACCGATCGCTTTTAACAGCGGTGTAAGCGGTTCGACCTTTAGCTGGACAAGGAATAATACGGGTTCGGTAACAGGTATCGCCGCAGATGGATCTGGTAATATTACCGGTATTTTAACCAATATCACTAATGCACCTGTGGTCGTGACCTTTACTATTATGACAACAGCCAATAGTTGTGCGGGTGCACCCATTACCGTGACGGTTATCGTTAACCCACGACCCACTTCATTAATATCAGGAGACCAAGCGATTTGTGCAGGTAATCCATTATCAAACATCAGCATTGCTTTAACAGGTACTGCCCCATGGAATTTTACTTATTCCAACGGTACAACACCTGTTATTGTAACCGGCAACAATTCAAATACCTATACATTTACTCCTCCTGCTTTACCGGCAATATATACGGTTAGTTCGTTAAATGATGCCAATTGCGTAGCACAGACCGGAGACAGAACAGGCAGTGTAACCTTATCGCAATTGAGTTATACTATCACAGCTTTCGCCGGCACAAATGGTTCTATTTCGCCCATTGGCACAACCAGTGCAAATTGCGGAGCAAGCCAAGTTTATACTATCACGCCTGACCAGGGATTTAATATCCTTGATGTAGTGGTAGATGGTGTCTCACAAGGGGCGATTACAACATACACCTTCAATAATGTAACAAACACATGCAATATCACTGCGACATTTAGTTCCGCCGCATTTACGATCACAGCAGGCGCAGGGGCTAATGGAATTATTACACCAGCCGGTGAGGTTGGGATTACAAGCGGAGCAAATCAAACCTTCAGTATTGTACCAAACAGTTGTCATCAAATTGCTGATGTAGTGGTAGACGGGGTTTCACAAGGAGCTGTTACAACTTATACTTTTACGAATGTAACGGCAACCCATACCATAAGTGCTTCGTGCTCTCCTTTGAGTTACACGACTTCAGCATCTGCCGGGGCAAATGGTTCCATCTCGCCAAACGGCGCAACCGGCGTAAATTGCGATGGCAGCCAGGTGTATACCATCACGCCGGATGCAGGGTTCCAGGTTTTGGATGTAGTGGTAGATGGTATTTCACAAGGTGCCCTTTCAACTTATACGTTCACCAATGTAACTACCTCACACGCCATTAGTGCAACATTTAGTTCTGCGGCATTTACAATCGCAGCAAGTGCAGGAGCAAATGGAACGATCACACCATCGGGTGCGGTTGCTGTTTCAAACGGAGCCAATCAAACCTTCAGCATAGCCGCAAACAGTTGTTATCAAATAGCGGATGTTTTGGTAGATGGGGTTTCCGTAGGTTCAGTTTCAACCTATACTTTCAGCAATGTAACTGAACCGCATACCATCAGTGCTATATTTTCACAGCTTAGTTATCTCATCACGGCAAGTGCCGGGGCAAATGGTTCCATCTCGCCAAACGGCGTAACCGGCGTAAATTGCGATGGCAGCCAGGTGTATACCATCACGCCGGATGCAGGGTTCCAGGTTTTGGATGTATTGGTAGATGGTATTTCACAAGGTGCGCTTTCAACTTATACGTTCAGCAATGTAACTACC
>Ga0163154_10001751_pt1 | contig 33111 bp, 23 predicted proteins | sample OliLakLV19MP9P1_FD_148649 | JGI IMG/M metagenome (GOLD analysis project Ga0163154, IMG submission 148649) | Freshwater microbial mat bacterial communities from Lake Vanda, McMurdo Dry Valleys, Antarctica - Oligotrophic Lake LV.19.MP9.P1 | ecosystem: Environmental > Aquatic > Freshwater > Lake >... | reverse complement strand
GCACATGGCAAGCGGTGATCGATGATGTACGCGCCGTGCCCGAAACCACCCGCCGCTTGATCTTGTGCAACGGCAAGATATACATCGACTTGGTGAGCAACCCCCTGCGCGAAACCAGCACAGCGATTGCCATCGCCCGACTAGAGCAGTTATACCCCTTCCCCACTCAAGACCTACAAGCACTCCTTGACCGCTATACACAGCTCGAAGAAGTGATTTGGGTACAAGAAGAACCTGAAAATATGGGGGCATGGGAATTCGTCCGCCCGCTCTTGCAAACCATGATCGACGGGCGGGTGCCCCTGCGTTATATCGGTCGCGGGCGTATGTCCAGCCCGGCGGAAGGTTCTGCCGCTCTCCATCAGCAAAATCAAGCGGCGTTGGTCGCGGGCGCGTTAAGCCGCGATTTGGTCGTATCGGCACAGGATATTGTGATCAAATAAGGTCTTACACAAGCGAAGGAATGAACCACATGGCGATTAACATCATCGTGCCAGACTTGGGCGAATCCGTCATCGAAGCGACGGTCGCACGCTGGCTGAAAAAAGAAGGCGATACGGTAAACGTAGGTGAGCCAGTGGTCGTGTTGGAAACCGACAAGGTTGATCTCGAAGTCGGGGCTGATCGCGGTGGCGTGTTGGCGAAAATTGACCAACCTGCTGGTGCCGATGTCAAAATCGGCGATGTCTTGGGCAGCATTGAGGAGTCGGCGGGGACAGCCCCCGCGGCGGGCGCAAGCGCCGCCCCAAGCGCCCCGGCACCCGTCAGCAAACCAGCGCCAGCCCCTGCAAGTCCGCCCGCCGCCGCTCCGGTCGTTGCCAGCGCTACCCCCGTAGCGCGGCGCGTCGCCGAAGATCAGCAGGTCGATCTGGCGCGTGTTGAAGCCAGTTCCGGCGGGCGGGTGACCAAAGCCGATGTCGAACGCTTTGTCGAAGGGCAAAAAGCCACCCCTGCCGCGCTTACCGCTGCCCCAACACCGATGGCGGCACCTGCGACCGTCCCCATCAGCAATGTCCACGGTCGTGCCGAAGAGCGTGTCAAGATGTCGCGCCGCCGCCGTACCATCGCCCAACGCTTAGTCGAAGCACAGCACACCGCCGCCATGTTGACCACCTTCAATGAAATCGACATGACGGGTGTCCAACAGATTCGCGAGAAGCACAAAGAACGCTTTAAGACCGAATACGGTATCGGTTTGGGCTTGTCGTCATTTTTCGTCAAAGCGGTGATTGGCGCGCTCAAGACGCAACCACGTTTGAATTCCGAACTGCAAGGGGATGAAGTTGTCCTCAAGCACTACTATGACATTGGCATGGCGATTGGCGCGGAAGAAGGGCTGGTCGTGCCCGTGATACGGGACGCCGACAAACTCTCGTTTGGGGACATTGAAAAAGCCATCAAGAAATTTGCCGCCCAAGCCAATGACGGCTCGTTGTCGCTGGACTCGCTGCGGGGTGGCACCTTCACCATCACCAATGGCGGCGTCTTCGGTTCCTTGATGAGTACCCCCATCTTGAATCCGCCCCAAGTCGCGATCTTGGGGTTGCACAAAATTCAACAGCGTCCGGTAGCGGTCAATGGCGAAGTCGTCATCCGCCCCATGATGTATACCGCCCTCAGTTATGATCACCGCGTGGTCGATGGGCGCGAAGCCGTGCAATTCCTCGTCCGTGTAAAAGACTTGCTGGAAGACCCAGAACGCCTCTTGATCGAAGGCTAAGGCGTTTATCTGATTACAGGATACGGGCATGATCACTCATGCCCGCATACCCTTTATAGAGCGCACCTACTAAGCAGCAGCCTCAGCATCCGTCTCAGGAGCCATCTCACTATAAAAAGCGAACGCATTGCCTTCGGTATCCCCAAAAATGATAAAATCTCCCGCGCCACCCATCGACTCTTTGGGCGCAATCACCTTGCCCCCAGCAGCGATCACCCGTTCGGTATAGACCGCCAAATCCTCGCTGGCATTATAATAGACCAATTGCCCCTTCGCCGTCGGCTCAAAATTCGCGGTCTGATTTAGACTGATCCCCGGAATCTGCGAATCCTCTTCAGAAAACAGAACCGCCACGCGGCGCACATCATCCACATAGGGCGTCACGGTCGCTAAACCAAAAACATCTTGATAAAACTTCACGGCACGGTCAAGATCAAGGACGGGGATTTCGATAAAACCAGCATGAATCATGAGACACTCCTGTGACGAAAGAAGAACAAAATTTCTCATTCATCTTACGCTCATTTGTGCGCATTGTCAACCTACCCGAAGATCACCGACTTGTTGTTGTAGATCAAAATTTGACGGCGCAGATGGTGCCAAATCGCCCGCGACAACACCAATTTTTCGATATCGCGCCCCTTGCGGATCATGTCTTCGACCGAGTCTTTGTGATTCACACGGGTGATATCCTGTTCGATGATCGGACCGGCATCTAAATCACCGGTCACATAATGGCTGGTCGCGCCGATGATCTTCACGCCCCGCGCAAAGGCGGCATGATAGGGCTTGGCACCCACAAAGGCGGGCAAGAACGAGTGATGAATATTGATGATCTGGTTCGGGAACGCCTCGACAAAAGACGGCGACAAAATCTGCATATAGCGCGCCAACACCACAAAGTCGATCTTATATTCCCTCAACAGGGCAATCTGCGCTTGCTCTTGCTCGGCTTTATTGTCTTTGGTCATGGTGAACAATTTGAAGTCGATGCCAAAGGTGTGCGCCACCGCTTCAAAATCGGGATGGTTGCCAATGATCACGGGGATATCAACATTCCATTCGCCCGATTGATAGCGCGCGAGGATATCGTACAGGCAGTGCCCATACTTGGAGACAAAAATCGCCATCCGTTGGTTGCGATCCGAAAAGTGCAATGACCACCGCATCCGAAACTGTTGCCCAATCTCGCCGAACACCGCATCGACCGACTCGCGCGGGATCGCAAACCCTTCCATGCTCCATTCCACGCGCATGAAAAAGACATTTTCTTGGGCATCCACATGTTGGTCAAGATGTAGGATATTGCCATTATTGCGAAAAATAAAGTCGGTGATAGCTGCGACGATTCCCCGCTGATCGGGGCACGCAATCAGCAACGTCGCCGAAGGATAGGCTGATAGAGTCAAAAGAATTTCTCCCGAAGATGACTGCAAACACGGGCTTGCATCGCGTGATTATAGCGGGGCGTGCAAGGCGATCAACATGAAAACGCGCCCGCACGAATTTGATCGTGGGGCGCGCTAGATGTGCGCTAACGAGGCGGCGCTGTCCATCACTCGGCGCTATTAGCCCGTGCCCGCAACCGCCCCCGTAAGCCACTAAAGCGCTCCGTCACACGGTCATTGCCCACCGCCATACCCACCGCCTTGCGCGTGCCCACCAACACCACCATCTGTTTAGCGCGCGTCACCGCTGTATACAACAAATTGCGCTGAAGCATCATGTAATGCTGCGTCAACACCGGCATGATCACCACTGGATATTCCGACCCCTGACTGCGATGCGTGCTGATGCAATAGGCATGGATCAGTTGCTCAGCTTGGGCATAATCGTAATAAACCGTCTCGCCCTCAAACTCCACGCCAATCGTCGCGCTTTCGCGATCCACATCCACCAGCACGCCAATATCGCCATTGAACACATCCAAATCATAATTATTTTTCGTCTGCATCACCTTATCGCCCACGCGCAATAATTTTCCCCCTGCGCGGTGTTCGGGCACGCCACTTGCGGGATTCAGCGCCGCCTGAAGCGCCAAATTCAAGGCATCGACCCCCGCCGCTCCGCGATACATCGGCGCGATCACCTGAATCTCGCGGCGCGGATCGATCCCAAACTTGCTCGGCAGCCGTCGCAAAACAATATCGACCACCAAGTCGGTCACATCATTGGGGTCTTCCACACCAAAAAAGTAAAAGTCATTGCTGCTGTTGTCCAACAACGGCATCTCGCCCTCGTTGATTAAGTGGGCATTGCTGATAATTTGGCTGCCCTCCTCTTGGCGGAAGATCGTCTTCAAACGGGTGACATGCGCCACCCCGCTGTCGATCACATCGCGCAGGACATTGCCCGCCCCCACGCTCGGCAATTGATCGACATCGCCCACCAGCATCAGATGCGTTTCTGGCTTGAGCGCCCGTACCACCGCATCAAACAACATCAAATCCAGCATCGAGGTCTCGTCCAAGACCAGCATATCGACATCGAGCGGGTTGGTCTCGTCATACAAAAAATCACCCGTTTCAGGCATAAAGCCGAGCAAGCGATGGATCGTGACCGCTGGGTGCCCCGTCGCCTCTGCCAAGCGCTTGGACGCCCTGCCTGTAGGCGACGCCAGCGCGAAGTCCACCTCTAGCTCCACCAACATGTGGATCACCGTGCGCAAGGTCGTGGTCTTACCCGTGCCCGGTCCGCCCGTCAACACCGAGACTTTATTGGTCAAAGCGGCGGCAGTGGCGTCCCGCTGTTGGGGCGAAAGCGTCAGTTTATTCTGGCGTATCACCGTTTCCAGCATCCCCTCGCTCAGGACATCATTGGCTTTGTCCGAAAATGCCGAGTCATTTCGGATCATGCGCGTCACTAAGATGGAGGCGTTGGTCTCCGCTTCGTAATACTCTGGGGTATAAATCGGTGTCGTCTCGTGCGAACGTCCGTCACTTTCGGCAACAATGTGTTCTTGGATAATCTCATGCTCAATCAGTGTCTCCACCAACGTTGAGTCGGTCACGCCCAGCGCCTTCATCGCTTGTTCGACGAGCATCTGGCGCGGCAAAAACACATGCCCGTCAAAGGCAGCTTGATTGAGGGTATAGCGCAAACCGGCACGGATACGGTTGGGATCATCCAGTTCCACCCCCAAGTTACGAGCAACACTATCCGCCCGCTGAAAGCCATACCCAAACACCTCATCCGCCAACGTATACGGGTTTGCCCGGACGGTCTTGGCGGCTTCGCCACCCATATATTTGACGATCCGCGCCGACATCACGCCGCTGATCCCAAATTCTTGTAAATCGATCATCGCCCGCCGATTATCCTGCCCAGAACGCCACGCCATGATCAACCGTTCGGCAAGCTCACGCTTCAAACCCGGCACATCAAAAACCTTATCCGGGTTTTTATCCAGCACTTGGATCGCATCTTTGCCGAGAAAGCGCACGATCTTTTCCGCCGTCTTTTGCCCCAAGCCCTTGACCAAGCCGCCCCCCAGATAGCTGATCAACCCATCGCGGGAACTAGGCGCGACGGGGATACAAGTGAGCGCCTTAAACTGACGCCCATACTTAGGCGTCTCCACCCACTCGCCGGTAAACTCAAGGTCTTCACCGGGACTCACATCTGGCATCCCGCCGACCACCGTCACATTGCCAGAAACTTTCGGCACCGACCCCGTCGCATCCGCCTTCAGCACCAACACGGTGTACCCGTTTTGGGCATTACTAAAGGTGATCCGCTCGACTTGCCCTTTCAGTGTCGCCATGTGTCGCATTGCCCCACATTTTCCAGTTTGACCAAAGTGAAGGAAACTATAGCATATCCCCTAGTCCCTGTGATATGTTTTCTCTAGTTTTGTAGAGATGTTTCCTTGAAAGGATTTATACTCATGACCTTGTTTCCCCGCGCCAGCGGAATTTTGTTCCACCCCACCTCATTACCGGGTCGTTACGGCATCGGTGATTTGGGGGAATGGGCGTATCGCTTCGTCGATTGGCTGCACGCCGCCAAGCAATCCATTTGGCAAGTGCTGCCTTTGGGGCCCACCAGTTACGGTGACTCGCCCTATCAAGCATTGTCCGCAATGGCGGGCAACCCCTTTCTCATCAGCCTCGACCGATTGGTCACGGCGGGTTGGCTCAGCACTACAGATTTGCAGGATGTCCCCAACTTCCCGACTGATCATGTCGATTTCGGTTGGATCATCCCTTACCATAACGAAAAATTGCGTTTGGCATACGATGGTTTTGCTGCCCGCGCCACCCCTGCCGAAGTGACCGCCTTCCGCGCTTGGGAACACGAAAATACCTATTGGCTAGAAGATTATGCCCTGTTCATGGCGTTGAAAGAAGCCCACAACGGCGAACCATGGGGACACTGGGAGCCAGCGCTATCCCTACGCAAGCCCGAAGCCCTGCGCGCCGCCACTGCCCAATATGCGAAGGAACTCGATCAATACCGCTTCACCCAATGGGTCTTCGCGCAACAGTGGAACGACTTGCGCGCCTATGCTGCTAGTCATGGGATTCGTTTCATCGGCGACCTGCCCATTTTCGTCGCCCACGATAGCAGCGATGTGTGGGCAAATCCGCATCTCTACAAATTGGATGCGCAAGGCAATCCCATCACCGTCGCGGGGGTGCCGCCCGATTTTTTCAGCGCCACCGGTCAATTGTGGGGCAATCCGCATTACCGTTGGGAGGTCATGGCAAAAGACAATTACAACTGGTGGGTTCAACGCTTCAAAGCGGTGTTGGCACAGGTGGACATCATCCGCATTGATCACTTTCGCGGCTTTGAAGCCTCGTGGGAAATCCCCGGCGACGACAAAACCGCCGAGCGTGGGGTATGGGTCAAAGGACCAGAACTCCCCTTCTTCCGTGCGATGGAAGCCGCTCTCGGCAACTTACCCATCATTGCCGAAGACTTGGGGGTCATCACCCCGCCCGTCGATGCCATGCGTAAAACGCTGCAATTGCCCGGCATGAAAGTGTTGCAATTCGCTTTTGGCGGTGGCTTCAGCGAATCAAAATACCTACCCCACAACTATAGCGAAAATTACATTGTCTATACCGGCACCCATGACAATGACACGACCGTCGGCTGGTTCAACAGTGAGCAAAGCGGCGATATCGCCCGTGACCATATGCTGCACTACCTGAACCGTGATTATCGCACTGTCGAACCCCATTGGGATTTGATCCGGTTGGGCATGAGTTCCGTCGCTCACACCTGTGTGGTGCCGTTGCAAGACGTTTTGGGCTTGGGGTCTGCCGCCCGCATGAACACGCCGGGCATCGCGTCTGGCAACTGGCAATGGCGCTTCACCCCCCAAATGTTAGAAGGTCCTGCCCGCAGTCGCTTGGCAACGATCACTGAGATGTACGGACGCGCTCCCTAAGCCCATTTTCACCCAAGATATCGGGCTATCCCCTAGCGCACATCACTTCTTTCCCCCCGTGATGTGCGCTTCTTTTATAATTCTAACGTCCTCTTATAGGGCTTTTACAGAACATCGATATTGCTCTTATATGCCTGATCTATCCTTTAGTCAGCAGCAGCAACACACCCCCTTTGTAACAGCCTCCGCCTCGCCTCACCGAGACGGAGGCTTTTTTATTGTCGTCACTCTCCAATCCCTACCCCCTGATTTATAATGACGGTCTTTGCTAACGATGATGGTTCAAAACGTATGGCATCTTCACAACCTTCCATTTTCAACGCATGGTATCGGGCGGCACGTCCGCGCACCCTCACGGCGACCTATGTGCCCTTGGGCGCGGCAGCAGCGCTGGCAATTCAGAATCGCGTCTTCAATGTGCCGTTATTCGTCCTCTCCTTGATCGCCGCCTTGTTGCTGCAAATTGCTGCCAATTTGATCAACGAGTATTTTGACTTTCGGCGCGGTGCCGAAGACCTCAAACAAGCGGGGCAAGGCATGATCCTCAAACAAGGCTTGCTCACCCCCCGCCAAGTCTTGATCGGTGCCGTCGTGACCCTCGTGGCGGGGTCGCTCATCGGCTTATTCTTGCTCACCCAAAGTGGTCCGCTCTTGTTATGGATCGGCTTGGGGGGCGTCTTGGTCGTCATCGCCTACACCGCCGGCCCGTTCCCACTGGCATACAATGGCTTAGGTGAGGTCGCAGTGTTCATCTTCATGGGTCCTCTGATGGTCTTGGGTGCCTATTATGTGATGGCGGGTGCCTTTGACCCGCAACCCTTGATTGTGGGCGTGCCTATCGGCTTCATGGTCGCGGCGATCTTGCACGCCAACAACGTCCGTGACATCGACGCTGACCGTGCCGTCAACAAACGCACCCTAGCCGTCTTGCTCGGTTTACGCGCGGCACGCATCGAGTATCAGCTTTTGGTGGGCGGGGCATATGTCATGGTGGCGCTTCTCATCCTCGGCGGGGTCATGCCCATCACGACCTTAGTGGTCTTGCTCACCGTACCCGAAGCGCTCAAGCTGGTGGCGATCATCAACACCAGCCGCGATCAACAACTGTTGCACCAAGCACAGGGGCGTACCGCCAAGTTGCATGGCGAATTCGGGTTTTGGCTGGTGATCGGATGGGCGGCGTGGCTGGCGCTCGATTTGTTTATTTAACGGTGACACCCTATCTCTGAAGCAAAATCAAAACGGCACAAGGGAAATTTCCCTTGTGCCGTTTTATTCCGTTTTTTATCTTTTCTATCTTTGTCTTTAGCGCGTCAGCAACCGCAGTGCAGTTTCGGCAAGCAGCGCCGCGCCATCTTTGAAGACACCCTCTGCCAAATCAAAATGGGGGTTGTGATGGGGGCGATTGGTATCATCCAGCTTGGCACCCAACATAAACATCATGCCGGGGGCGCGTTGCAACATATAGCTAAAATCTTCCCCGCCCATGCTAGGGGACTGCTGCACCACACGATCCGCGCCAAACAACTCAATCGCTGTCTCGCGCACAATCTCGGTGATCGTCGGGTCGTTATAGCTCGACAGGCAGCCCTTCTTTAGCACAAACTTGTAATCGCCGCCAAACGCCCGCGCCACTGCAAAGGCATTTTCGACCTCTGTCCACAACCGTTCGCGCGTCGCGCCATCATAACTGCGGATGGTACCGCTCATCGTCACCTCGTCGGCGATGATGTTCTCTGCCGTGCCGCCATGAAGCCGCCCAATCGTGACCACCGCCGGCTGAATCGGGTCAATACGACGGGCAACCACCCCTTGAATCGCGTTGATGACCTGCGCCGCAATGAAAATGGCGTCCACCCCTGTATCGGGATGTGCGCCATGAGTCGCCCTGCCGATAATCGTGCCAAAAAAGTTATCAGCGGCTGCGGTGGTAAAGCCCGCTTTAATGTCGATCTTGCCCGCCTCTAGTTCGCTGTCGACGTGCAGCGCGATCACATGATCGACGCCCTCCAAAACGCCTTCCTCGACCATCCGCTTGGCACCGCTCTTGCCTTCAGCGTCTTCGGTCTCTTCGCACGGTTGGAAGAAAAAACGAATCTGTCCGGGCGGACGATTCGGCATCTCGGTCAGCATTCGCGCTACGCCCAACAAGATGGCGGTATGCGAATCATGTCCGCAAGCGTGCATCACACCGGCGTTCTGAGACGCATACCCCACCGCGTTGGCTTCAAGGATCGGCAGCGCATCCATATCAGCACGAATGCCAATCACCCGCTCGCCCTCTCCCAAAATACCGACCACCCCCGTTTTGCCAACACCGGTCATCACCTCTAAGCCCATCGCCGTCAGTTCTTTGGCGACGACCCCCGCCGTACGAAATTCTTGAAATCCAAGTTCTGGGTGCTGATGAAAATCTCGTCGCCACGCGATAATATTTTCTTCCAGCTCAGCGGCACGCTCAATGGTATTAAAGGTCATGGCTCTTCTATCCTTTGGTACTAGAGACTTGTGCTAAAATTCCCGCCATTATAGAGTGTCGAGTGAGATAAATCATGGTTGACCTGATTGTGATCGGGGCGGGTGCCATCGGTAGCGCCACCGCGTTTCAAGCCGCCCGCGCGGGTGCCAGCGTTTTACTGTTAGAACAATATGCAATTGATCACCAACGGGGAAGTTCTCACGGCGGATCGCGTATCATCCGCTATGTCTATGACCACCCCATTTATGTCCGTCTGGCGCGCGCTTCGTTCGCGGCTTGGCGGGATCTTGAAGCTGAAACCGGCGAGACTTTCTACATTCGCACGGGCGGTATCGATTTTGCCCCGCCGGATGAACCCCTCTTTACCCTGATGCGCCAAACGCTGACGGCGACCGGCATCCCCCATGAACTCTGGTCGAGCGCCGAAACCATGCAGCGCTTCCCACAGTTTCACCTTGAGCAGGACACCCAAGTATTGTATCAGGCAGATACCGGCATCCTACGCGCTTCCAAAGCGGTGCGGGCATTCGTGCGCTTGGCACAAACTGGCGGCGTGATGGTGAAGGAAAATAGCCCTGTAACCAATATTGCCGTCCATCCCGACTCGGTCACTGTCACCGCCGGGGGCGAACAATTCGAGGGCGCACGGTTGGTCTTGGCGGCGGGTGGCTGGATGTCGCAGTGGCTAGAGCCGATGGGCATCAGCCTCCCGCTCCAACCCGTCGCTGCCCAAGAAAACTATTTTGACGTGAAGTCGTCCGAAGCCTTCACGCCGGAACGTTTCCCAGTCTGGATGGGGCACCTGCAACACCACTATGGAGAAATCCTCTACGGAATGCCAGACATCGACGGCTATGGCATCAAAATTGGACGACATGGCGGACCCCCGATGGATCCCGACAGTTCCGACCGTACCCCCGACGCCCAGTTGATGGCAACGTTGAACGGATTCGCCGATCAGTATTTTCCGGGTGCCCAAGCCACCCCCAAGTCTTCACGCGCCTGCATTTATACCAACACGCCCGACGGACATTTTGTGATCGACACCCATCCCGAACATGCCCATGTGACCATTACCTCCTGTTGTTCAGGGCACGGCTTCAAATTTAGTCCAGTATTGGGGCAAATCATTAGCAATCTTGCCCTCACCGGAAAGCACGATCCCGATAACAAATTATTCCGCATGGATTGCTTCTCAACAGCTATTTTGTAGGGGGATGCGCCCCATTGAAATCATCCGTATTCCTCAATCTCTGATTTTTTCCTAGCGCCTGATCCCTCAAAGGAGCCTTCATGACTTTTCTACCCAACGATCCCGCCAGTCTGCGCTCATACTATCTGCTTGACCCCGCCGTCACCTTTCTCAATCACGGTTCCTTTGGAGCCTGCCCCATCCCCGTTTTTCAAACCTATCAGCAATGGCAACTGGAGCTAGAGCGCCAGCCCGTGCAATTCATGAAATATCGCATTAATCCCTTGCTCGCCGAAGCCCGCGATCTCGTTGCCGCTTACGTCAACGCGCCCAGCGAAGATTGCGTTTTCGTGCCCAACGCCACCGCTGGCGTCCATATCGCCTCCCATTCCCTGTCCCATATCTTGCAACCGGGGGATGAAGTCCTGACCAGCACGCACGAATACGGCGTCTGCTTGACCATTTGGCAAGATGTCTGTGATCGCGTCGACGCACGGCTGGTGCGCGTCACGCCCGAACTGCCTTACCTGTCGGACGAAACCTTCATCGAAGCCTTTTGGCAACACGTCACCCCGCGCACAAAAGTGATCTTCTTGAGCCATATCACGTCAGCCACAGCGCTCACCTTCCCAGTCCAAGCCATTTGCGCCCGCGCCCGCGCCGAAGGCATTCTCACGCTGATCGATGGTGCCCACGCCCCCGGTCAAATCCCGCTCGACATTACCGCCATTGATCCTGATTATTATGGCGGCAATTGTCATAAGTGGATGTGTGCCCCCAAAGGCTCCGGCTTCTTGTACGTCCGCAAAGATCGCCAAACCAACATTCGTCCGCTCTACCTCTCATGGGGTTGGCGTGACGACGCAGATTTCACGACCCGCTTTCATGAACAAGGCACCCGTGACCCTGCCTCGTTCTTAAGCATTCCGGCAGCCCTCACCTTCATGCGCGAACACGACTGGGCAGTCGTCCAAGCCCGCAGCCACGCTTTGGCGCAAGCCACCCGTCAGAAGATTCATGACATTTTCGGGATGACGGCGATCACCCCATCGACCATGCCCGGTCAGATGACCTCGATCAGCCTGCCTAATAAAATGGGTGCCGAGAAGCTGAAAGAAGTCCTCTACGATACCTGCCAGATCGAAATCCCCGTACTCGAATTTGAGGGGCAACTCTACGCGCGGGTGTCGATTCAAGGCTATAACACCGAAGAAGATGCTCAAAAGCTGGTGGATGCGCTGGAGGAAATTCTTGCCTGATATGCTCGCTATCGTTGAGATCATTGCCCGTATTCTGATCTTCCTGATCGGCAGTTATATCATTGTCGAGGTCGTCAGCGCGGCGATTCGCACCTTCGTCTTGCCACGCAGTGTCTTCGTCGCCTTGACGGGTGTCGTCTTTCGCTTGACGTATGCCCTATTTCGATTTCGCGCCAGCAAGAAAGCATCTTATGAAGAGCGCGACGCGATCATGGCATTATTCGCGCCTATTGCGCTGTTGATGCAACCGGTCGTGTGGATAGTCTTGATCATCATCGGCTATACTTTGATTTTCTGGGCGACTACCACCATCTCATTGTATGACGCCTTTAGTCTCAGCGGTTCATCGCTGCTGACACTCGGCTTCACCAAATCTGAAGGGGTCGGGTCGTTGATCGTTGAGTTCTCGGCATCTGTGTTGGGGTTGACGATGGTCGCGTTGCTCATTGCCTATCTGCCCACCATGTATGCCGCTTTCTCCAAGCGGGAAACACTGGTCACCATGCTGGAAACGCGCGCGGGTTCCCCACCCTCTCCCGTAGACATGTTCATTCGGGTCAACGATATTCGCGGATTAGAGGCGATCAATGCCATGTGGGAACCGTGGGAAGTTTGGTTTGCCGAGGTTGATGAAACCCATACCTCGCTGGTGGCGTTGGTCTTTTTTCGCTCGCCCGACCCCCACCGCTCGTGGATCACCGCTGGCGGGGTCATGCTCGACACGGCCTCACTCATGATTTCGGCAGTGGATGTCGAAGTTTCACCCAATGCCCAGCTCATGATTCGTGCGGGCTACATCGCCTTGCGCCATATCGCAGATTATTTCTCGATTGACTATGATGCCAATCCCAAGTCTGATGACCCGATCAGCATCTCAAAATTTGAATTTCATGAAGCCTTAAATCAACTGGCAGCCGCCGGGGTGCCTCTCAAAGCTGATCGCGAACAGGCATGGCGTGATTACTCCGGGTGGCGCGTTAATTATGATCGCCCCTTGTTAGCATTGGCAGCCCTTACGATGGCACCCTATGCCCCGTGGGTCAGCGACCGTTCCCTACCCCATATCTTTCAGGTCGAGACCCCAAAAGCAGCCGGCATCGCCAGTTCGCTGGTGCGCCGCGTACTCCGCCGTAAGCAAGCCCTGCCCCAAGGCAATAGCGACAACCGCCGCAAACTATAAAAGCAACACGGACTCCAATGTGGAGTCCGTGTTGCTTTGGGATATCAATCAGAGGGATACGCACCAGCGCGTATCCGCCACAATCATGTTTATTGCAAGTTCTGATCCAGCGCCACGAACACACTGGTCGAGCGTCCGGGGATCGTGAAGGTGCCAGTGGCGGGGTCAAATGACGACCCGCGCACCCGTTCATCTGCCGATATCACCTGTACTTGATGCAAGCCCAACGGGAAGCCCACAAGATCATCTACGGTGTAAGTCACGCTATCAGGTGACGCATTGAACAATACCAAGACAACCGAATAAATGGGGTCAATGCTGGCACCGACAGTATCGTTCAATTCCATCACGACCAAGCCGGGGATTTGATCCACCCCCGTGTTGTGGAAACGAACCACTTGCGACACCTGCTCCGCCGTTTGTAAACGGAACAAGAGCGAACTTCGGCGAATGGTCAACATTTCCTCGAAGTGTGCGATTGATCCTTCAATATCCGCTTGCGACGGGCTAAGGTCGGGATTTGCCAGCAAGGGCGACCACAGAGTCCAGTTATCGCGATTCTTGTCGGCAATCGGCAACCCACGCCCCCACCCATTATCTTGATAGCTGAAGTCCAAGAAATTGAACCAGTCGCCGCTGTTATAGCTATCTTTATCGCCCGACTTCGAGCGCAACATGTCCATGCCCGCGTGGAAGAAGGGCACACCTTGCGAAAGCGCCGTCAAACTGACGCCCAGATTGTGCATACGGATTCGCTCAGAGAGCGGCAAGTCCGTCGGGGCTTTCGTCTGTATAACATCGAAGAAGGTTTCATTGTCGTGCGCTTCGATATAGACAATGTGTTCCTGCGGATCCAGCGTGTAGCCGGTCGGCGCGCCGTTGTACTCAATGTCGGCCCCTGTCACCGTATCCCCGTACTGATTGACGAGCGCATAATCGCGCAGGTTGCCCGCCAATGCGACTCGAATTTGATCGGTCATCAAGAGCAAGCGTTCCAATTGTTCCGCCGGAGTGCGGGTTTCCACTTCGTTAGGCTGAACATACAACCCTGTCGCGAAGCCTTGTTCTTGCAAACCACCAAACGGATTGCCGCCGCGCACCGCATCACGCACACGGTCGTTAAAGGTGCCGATACCGGTACCGCCCATATTCAGTTGGGTGGCATTGATACCGCGAGCGTTATCAGCAACCTCACCAAAGTTCCAGCCTTCGCCATAGACATAAATTTGCGAACCATCCACGCCATCGGCATCCACCGTCAAGCCATCCAACAGCGCCCGTACTGCTTCCATATCCGAAAGCATGTGGTGCCCCATCAAGTCGAAACGGAAACCATCGATCTTATAGGCGGTCGCCCATGTCCGCAGCGAGTCGAGCATCAAGCGCCCCATCATTGCATGTTCGGTGGCGGTGTTAGAACAGCATGTGCTGGTCTCCACCCGCCCATCCAAGTTCAGACGGTGATAGTATCCGGGGACGATCCGATCCAATACTGATTTTTCGTTCTGTCCGCTGGCGTTAGTATGGTTGTACACCACATCCATCACCACGCGCAAACCATTTTCATTGAGCGCTTGCACCATCTGACGGAATTCGACAATGCGATTGGCGGCATAAGGCGCGGTGCTGTAACTGCCTTCAGGCACCGTATAATGCAGCGGGTCATAGCCCCAATTGAAGCCATCACGATCCCGCACACTGTTGACTAACTCTTGTTGTTCGGTGCCATCCGGCGCAAATAGCGCCATCGCAGCGGGCGCAATCGCGGTGCGATCCGCTGGGTCTTCTTGGATCGTCGCGATATCAAATACGGGCAACAAATGGATATGTGTCAAACCGGCTTCTGCCAAATTCCGCAAATGGGTCATGCCATTGGAAGTCGTATCCGTGAACGCCAAATAGGTGCCGCGATGTTCGGCAGGGACCGACGCATCATGAATGCTGAAATCGCGCACATGCAGTTCATACAACACAATATCTTCGGGCGCTGCCAATGCGGGTTTGGCGACGCTTGCCCAGCCTTCGGGCATCGTCGCCGCGTCATTCAAATCGATGATCAAGCTCCGTTGGCTATCGACCGCCAGCCCAAAGGAGTAGGGATCCGTCACCATGTTCGTGACCACCTGTCCGACAGACGGCGCATACACGGTCACTTCAAACAGATAACTGGTGTTGTACCAAGTGGGGTCGCCCCAATATTGCCAAATACCCGTCGCCGCATCCATCGACATCTCTTGAATTTGTTCGGGTTCGGCTGTCGGATCAGCATCACTGAACCAGTACACCCGCACACTTTGCGCGGTCGGTGCCCACAAATTAAAGAGGGGTGCGCGATCTTCGTTGAACACAATGCCGAGCGGAGCCGCTGCCGCTGGTTCAGCGTACAACGCATCCAACACGCCGGGAATTTGCACCGAGGTGGCATCTTGCACAATGCCCTGATTGTAGGTGCTAATCACCGCGATTTGCCCGCGCAGGATTTCCGGCACCTTATCGGCGTCGGCGGTATCCAGCTTGAGCGCGACGTAATCTGCTAGATGAGGGAACTCAGCAATGGCAGCATCGCCAATGCCCGCGCGATCCACCATCAAAACAATATACTCGCCGCCGGTGATCCCCTCATCATTCAAGACCAAGCCACCCGTCGGGCTATAGTAGAGGCGATATTCCGCGCCGGGGATGCGGTCAATGTCCCATGCAATGGTGTCAGCATTGATCCAATGCGCTTGCGCCAACGTCAAATTACCGGCTTTAGGGGGCACTTCACCTCCTACAATAATCGTCATACGATTTCCGTTGTTGGTATCAAAACTAAACTCCACCAGTTGATTGTCTTCCGCCACCACGAATGGGATGTTCGCGCCACCTTGCGCGCCGCCATCACCCCAGTTCAACGTCCAACTTTCGTTCGCAGCGACCTTCGCTTCATACGATCCTGTCGTCAGGGCTGCGGTCTGATAGCTATAGACGCCATCCCCATCGATGTCTTGCAACAAACTCTTCAGGCAATCGGGTTGCCAATCGCCGAGGCACCCAATTTGCGACTGATAGCTGCCAGCGACGTTGATGATCAACGAATTGACGCTATCCGTCACCCAATGAGTAGTATGGTTATAAATGAACCGCACGGCTGTTTCTTCGGTCAACACGAGCGCGATATTGCCACCATTGGCTTCAGCATTCACGCCATAATTGACATCCCACGTCCCCTCTAGCGCCGCCTTATATTCATATTCACCAGCGGGCAGGGTAAACGTTGCCGACCACAAATCATCGTTGGCATCATACGCCAGCGCGGTCGCTTCACAATCCGGTTGCCAATCGCCGGGGCACCCCAAAACACTTTGGATGCTGCCGGGGATGACCACCATGCCCGGTTGGACAACGGCTTCGGTCGAAGGCGTAACCACAACCGGAGCAGGAGTGGCTACCGATTCCTCGACAGTTGCATCAGCTTCTTCAGTTGCAACGGCTTGTTCGGTTGCAATTGCGGCTTCTTCGGTTGCAATTGCGGCTTCTTCGGTTGCAACAGTTTCTTCAGCGACAGGCACAACCGCACCGACGCTGATCGTCAAGATGTTGCCGGCGCTGGTATCGAAACTGAACTCGACCAGTTGATTATCTTCTGTGACCTCAAAGGCGATATTCGCCCCACCTTCTTCACCCGCCTCGCCCCAATTCAAGTCCCAACTTTCGTTGGCGGCGACTTTGGCTTCATATGCCCCCACCACCAAAGACGAGGTGGCATAGTTATAGACGCCATTCCCATCGGTGTCTTGCAACAAACTCTTCAGGCAATCGGGTTGCCAATCGCCGGGGCACCCAATTTGCGACTGATAGCTGCCAGCGACATTGATGATCAACGAATTGACGCTATCGGTCACCCAATGGGTGGTGTGGTTATAAATGAAACGGACGGCTGTTTCTTCGGTCAACACGAGCGCGATATTGCCACCATTGGCTTCGGCATTCGCGCCATAATTGACATCCCATGTCCCCTCTAGCGCCGCCTTATATTCATACTCGCCAGCGGGCAGGGTAAACGTTGCCGACCACAAATCATCGTTGACGTCATACGCCAGCGCGGTGGCTTCGCAATTCGGTTGCCAATCGCCTTCGCACCCCAAAACACTTTGGATGCTGCCGGGGATGACCACCATTGCTGGCTGCGTCACAACATCAGTTTGTGCCGCCGCCATCGCCGACAGTGATAACGACAATAACATGAGGAGAACTATCGATAAAAGAGACCTACTTCGTTTTGACATGAGGATCGACTCTCCAAAAAATCCCGATATTTTGTAACAATCGGCGCAATACGCCACAGGCGTTTATAGCCGATCCGCCTGTGGCTGTCAAAACCTTTGTGCATTGTGTCCCATAAAGCTAAGAAGCGCGCATCGCCTCTTCCAAGCCGTTAAGCGCGATCTGTTCGGCGTCATGCAGCGCCAGCACCCGTGCCTGCAACTCGTGACGCAATGCCCGCGCCCCCGCCTCATCAAGCGGAAATTCGCTCATTGAGGCAATATGGAGTACCTTCAAGCGTTCATTCATCCCCTTCCGTGCTTCCAGCGACGCCAAACCTTGATCGATAAAGAGGGCATAACTGTCCTCCATCAAACAGCGCGTTTCGGCAAATAAATCTACACCAGCGGGCAAGTGCGCCTCTGCCAGCCCCCGCCACAACGCCGCGTTGGTGCGATATGTCGCCCCCACTTCCCGCAACGCCGGCTTATTCAACACCACCGCCGCTTCATCCAAGAAATCAGCGAAGACCCCGCGCGCCCCGCCCCCACCCGTCAACGACAGTTCCAGCGAACGATAAGATGTTTTGAGGACGTTATAAAAAGCAGAACCAGTAGGCGAACGTTTCGCCCAACCAGTTTTGGTGCGCTCGTCGCCTAGTTCTGCTGCCCATCGCTGCATCCCAGCAAAGCCGAAATTGCCCGCCGCTTGTGGGGCAAAATGGGGTGGCTTGGTGAAAATATCAATCGTGGCTTGAATCCCTTCGCGCACTGCCAAAGGTAACCGATCCGCATCCGGCGCGCCCACCGTCATCACGCGATGCTTAAACTTTTTGATCACCGACTGCGCTGCCTCTAAGGTGGATGCCGAAATCCGCAAGGGCACCCGCGACCGATCCGCAATCGCGACTTGCCCATTGTCATGTTCAAAGACGAGGATCGGCGTAGCCATATGAAAATCGCCATACGGCATCTCGTCCATGTGCCCCAGTGAATAAATATCCGCCCACACAATGGCGGGCACCCCACGCACGAGGGCGCTCACGATGTTGGCGGTCGCTTTGGTCACATTCGCCGTCTGGCGGACATCCGTCGGAATCGCCAGTCGATCATAAACCGCCACCAAGTCATCATTGAAAGGATAGTACGTCAGCAGTTCCACCTGTGGATCATGTCCCTCGTAATGAAAGGTAAAGTAACCAGCGCTGATCCCGCCGTTGACCCCCATCAACAATGCCTCTGTGTAGGGCTTGCCCGTGTGAGGAGCTTGTATCCCTTGTGCGGCAAGGGCATTGGTGAGAAAACCCGTCACATAATGTCGCCCGTCAAAATGCGTATAATCATTTAACTTTGCCATCTTGTTATCGCCTCAAATATTCATTCCGTGATTGATCACAACCATACGGATAATCAAAGCTTATGGCTAGTCGTTCGTCTTACTAGCGAATATTTTACTATTTTATTAATTGACAAATCGCCTACTGGAAATGAGGGGTAAATAAAGCAAAAACCGAACTGGACAAGTTGATGCCCTTCCTTCCTAACGAAACCCACCGCCCAATCCCTGATCCCGATCATATCTATTCGTAAACAACTGAAACATTTCGCAAGACAATGACAACTGCGGTACACTTAAATACGAGAGTCATAAACACTACCCATTTGAAGGAACTATTATGGCATACAAATTTCCTGAGACCCAAGTACCCTCTAAAATTGGCGCAAACGAAGCGATCTTGATCGCCAGCGGTGACTTGCGTCATTCCGCCAATCGCGTCTGTTGGGCAGCCCAACAAGACATGGAACAGCGCGTGACCGCCGCCTTCGCTGCCGAAGGGGTCACGGTCAAACGGGGGCACGCCTATGATCCCGTCCTCGAACACGGATTTATCTACAACCAACGGATGGGCATGGATGTCTTCGCGACGATTGACCCCGACGCCCCCTTGATCGTGGCAGAGGCAGTGTGGCAATACAGCCATCATGTTTTGGCGGGGTTGCGTTCCCATCGCGGACCCATTTTGACTGTTGCTAACTGGAGCGGGCAGTGGCCCGGCTTGGTCGGCATGTTAAATTTGAATGGTTCATTGACCAAAGCGGGCATCCCCTATAGCTCGATCTGGAGTGATGACTTTACCGACGAAAAGTTCAAAAATGCCATTCGCCAATGGCTGCGTGAAGGCACCATCACCCACGATACCAGCCATGTGCGCCCGGTCAATATCGCCGCCTTGCCTGCCGACGAACGCGACTTGGGGCAAGCGCTCGCCGCCCAACTCGCTGCCGAAAAAGCCATCCTCGGCGTTTTTGATGAAGGTTGCATGGGCATGTACAACGCCATCATTGATGATGAAATGCTAAACTCGGCGGGCGTGTATAAAGAACGCTTAAGCCAATCGGCACTAGTCGCTGGGATGCACACCGTCAGCGATGCCGAAGCCGATGCCGCACGGGCATGGTTGGATGCACGCGGAATGCGCTTCTTGACCGGCACCAACGCCGAAACCGATCTCACGGACGGGCAAATTCAAGATCAACTGAAAATGTACATTGCTGCCGTGCGCATCGCCCATGACTTTGGGTGCGACGCCATCGGTATTCAGTATCAGCAAGGGCTGAAGGATATGGCACCTGCCAGCGATCTAGTTGAAGGCTTACTCAACAATGCCGAACGCCCACCCGTGATGCACCCCCTCACAGGCGAAGAATTATATGCCGGTCAACCCCTCCCCCATTTCAATGAAGTCGATGAATGCGCTGGACTCGATGGCTTGGTGACGCACCGTGTTTGGTCGGCAATGGGCTTAGACTCCGCCAATACACTTCACGATTTACGTTATGGGGAGTATTATGGCGGGGAAGTGAATGACTTTGTTTGGGTTTTCTTGATCTCCGGCGCTGCCCCTGCTTCCCATTTCATCGATGGGTATGCGGGTGCCAGCAGCGAACGCCAACCCTCTATGTATTTCCGTCTAGGGGGCGGCACGCTCAAAGGCATCAGCAAGCCGGGCGAGATCGTCTGGAGCCGTGTGTTTGTCCACGAAGGCAAATTGCAGGCAGATCTCGGTCGGGCGACAGTCGTTGAACTCCCCCGCGCGGAAACCGAGCGCCGCTGGCAGCTTACGACCCCGCAATGGCCGATCATGCACGCCGTTTTGCATGGCATCACCCGTGATCAAATGATGGCGCGCCACAAAGCCAACCATATTCAAGTCGCTTATGCGCCTAATGCCACCGCCGCCGATCAAGCGCTTGCCGCCAAAGCAGCGATGTTTGCGGCGATGGGCATCGAAACCCATTTCTGTGGTGACGTAGCGCTATAGCCCAATCATGATCGATAACATCAGCCACGAGGATGGAATGAGCGAGACCAAAACGCCAACTATTTGTATGATCGGCAGTTCCAACATGGATCTCGTCGTCTATGCCCCACGCATCCCTGCTCCCGCAGAAACACTGCACGGGTCACGCTTTGAAACAGGTTTCGGGGGGAAGGGCGCAAATCAAGCGGTGATGGCTGCCAAATTGGGGGCAAATGTCACTGTCATCACCAAATTAGGGCGCGATTCTTTTGGCGAAGCCACCCTAGCCAACTATCGCGCCCACAACATCAATACCGACTATATACTCTTTGACGAAACACGCTCCTCCGGCGTCGCCCTCATCACAGTGGACGAAACGACCGGGCAAAACAACATCGTCATTGTCGGCGGCGCAAACGACGCGCTGTCGCCCGCAGATGTTGAAGGCGCACGGACAGCGATTTATCAGGCAGATGTCGTTATCTGTCAATTAGAAACACCCATCGCAACGACCTTGCGCGCCTTTCAAATTGCGCGGGCGGCGAACATCACCACCATCCTCAATCCGGCACCTGCCAGCCCATTGCCCGCCGAACTTTTGGCAGTCACCGACTGGTTGATCCCTAATGAGATTGAAGCCTCGATGCTGACCGGCGGCACCATCCGTAGCCGCGAACAAATGGAAACCGCCGCCCTAGCCCTCAAAGCCAGTGGCCCACAAGGCATCGTGATCACGATGGGTGAACAGGGCGCGCTCTTGGTCGGCGCTGATAATATCATCGTCGAAATCCCTGTAGCCCAGGTGAAAGCCGTCGATACGACCGGCGCGGGGGATGCCTTCGTCGGCAGTTTCGCTTATTTTCTGGCGCTTGGCGCGCTTCCTACCGAAGCAGTGCGCCGTGCTTGTGCCATTGCCGCCCGCTCCGTTCTCAAAGCCGGGGCACAATCCTCGTACCCGACTCGCAAAGAAGTGCTATCGTTACTGAAATAAAATTTCTGCGGGCGCGTGTTGTTATGCGTCCGCAGAAATCCCCCCACCCCATTGCCATTATATTCCACCCACCCTCGATAAACCTCCATTAATCTTTGCTATCACCATCACCGAAAAGCGGTTAAAATGATAGTATGTGTTCATGAGCGCTTGTCACTGAGCACCATACATTCTCTTGAAAACCGTTTTCCATTAGTGACTAAAAACCATAGATGAGGTCGGCGAACTCATGCTCTACACTTTTATTATGCTTCTCCTCGGAATCACAGCGATAGCGATGATCTTCTTGGCGACACGGGTCTGGGGCAGTCGGCAATCATCACCAGCGATATCGGTTTCGATGGCAGCACTCCTCAGCGCAGTGGCGTTATGGTTGGTATTTTACATTTTAGAAATCATCCTCCAAGATTACACCCTTAAAGATGCCGTCTGGCGCGCTAAATTTATTGGTATCGTGATTGTCCCCGTCGCATGGTTCACCTTCGCGGTGCATTACACCAGCAACAGTGAATGGTTGTCATCGCGCAACCGCTTGCTCCTCACCATCGTGCCCATCCTCACCACCCTCATCGTATGGACAAATGGCAATGAGGGGATCATGTGGCAAAATGCGCGCTTAAGTTCTGCCGATGGCTTCACCGTGTTCGTCAATGACCTCGGCATATGGTTTTGGATCCACTCTGCTTATTCTTATATCCTACTCGTCGCCGGCACCTTCCTGCTCTTGCGCCGTTTTATCAGCGCCCCAGCGGTCTATCGGCGGCAATTAATCGCGCTTGTGATTGCAGTGGTGTTCCCTGTCGTTGCCAACGCCATCACGATTCTTGCCAAACCGCTGCTTGACTTAACCCCACTCGCTTTTGCCGTCACGGGCTTATCTTTTACATGGGGGATGCTGCGCTATCAACTGCTTGACCTCGCTCCGATTGCGCGCAATACCGTGATCGAAAGCATGACCGATAGTATGTTGGTGATCGATAATCGCGGGCGTATCGTGGATATCAACAGTGCAGGCGCATCCTTGATCAACCAGAAGGTCTCGGAAAGCATCGGCAAGCCCCTTTCCCTAGCGATCCCATTCATCGCCCAACAACCGGAGATAATCGACAAGTATCGAGTGGAACGCGCTATCCAAGATGAAGTTTCGGTGGAAAATGAAAATGGCAATCGCCATTTTGACGTGCGCGTCTCCCCCCTCTTTGACGGTCAAAACCAAATCAATGGGCGGGTCATCATTTTGCGGGATATCACCGAGCGCAAGCGCGCCGAAGAAAAAATCCGGGCACAAAATGAAGCCCTCGTCAAAGCCAATCATGAACTCATCGAAGCCCGCCAACATGCCGAAATTGCCACCGAACTAAAAAGCCAATTCCTCGCCAATATGTCTCATGAGTTGCGCACTCCCTTAAATGCCATTATCGGCTATACCGAGATTCAACTTGCAGGCATGGCGGGCGAACTCAATGATGAACAACAACGCTATCAAGAACGCATCTTGGCAAATTCTGAACAACTCTTGGGGCTGATCAACGATGTTTTGGACATTTCTAAGATCGAAGCCGGGCGCATGAGTTTGGTCCGCAAACCTTTCGTCGTGCGCACATGGCTGGACGGTATTGTCAAACGAACACAAGTCCTTGCCGACGCCAAAAACTTAGCGTTGGTGGTCAAAATCAATGATGATTTACCCAACACCTTAGTCGAAGACTCGGATCGCCTCCAGCAAATCGTGATCAATTTGCTCTCAAACGCGATTAAATTCACTGAAAACGGTCAAATTGGCATTCATCTTGGGCGGCACGATGGTGCTTGCTGGAAGATCGTCGTCAGCGATACCGGCATTGGCATCCCAATCCACGCCTACGAGACCATTTTTGAAGAATTCCGACAGGTGGATGGTTCATCACGACGGCGGTATGGCGGCACTGGCTTAGGCTTAGCCATCGTGAAACAACTCGCGCATATGATGGACGGCACCGTTCAATTGCACAGCACATTAGGAGTCGGCAGCACATTTACGATTGTGCTTCCCTTTAACGAAATCGCGCTCGCTGCCCCATAAACTCGATCTATTTGGTGGATGATGATCTATAATGCCGTTTTAACAAGCTTGGTGATTTCCGCCATTTTTGTCGCCAGTCTGGGGGCATATGTCGGGCGGCAACGCCAAAATGCGGGTGCATCTGCAAACTCCATGCTTGTCCTTGTGGTCGCCATTGAAATTTGGACGATTCTCTATTTTATCGAACTCATCACCCCCGATTTTGGGCTACGCGAAACCGTTTGGAACCTCAAGTACATGCCGATTATCCTCGTGCCGGTGGCATGGTTCATCTTTGCCTTGCAATTCACTGGGCATGAGGCATGGCTCACCGGGTGGAAACGAATCGCACTTCTTGTGATCCCTACCTTGACTGTGATTTTTGTTTGGACAAACGGCACCAATGGCGTGATGTACCAAAATGTCCAGATGATTGTCGCCGATGGCATGTTGGCCATCGATTACAACTCAACCGTATGGTTTTGGATTTTTTATCTGAACTGCTATCTGTTGATGGTCAGTGGCACCATTTTGCTGGTGCGTCGTTTCATCCCGACTCCGACAATCTATCGCCGTCAAATCTTTGCGCTCATTCTCGCCATCATCTGCCCGCTTATTGGCAATATGATCACCATTCTGGGCGATATCGTCCTCGACTTCACCCCCTTCGCCTTCAGCATCTCCGCAGCGGCATTGATCTTGGGAGTTCTGCGTTTTCATTTGTTCGATATTGCCCCTGTGGCGCGCAATACGGTCATCAACAGCATGTCAGACATCATGCTAGTGGTCGATCAACAAGATCATATCGTTGACTTAAACGCACCTGCCGCAGGGTTGATCATGCGCTCGATGTCCGAGACGTTGGGCATGACCTTACAGGAAGCCCTGCCCACCCTGATTAACCACCCCATTGCCTTTAGCGAAACGATCTATGAATTCTGCCTCCCGCGTGCCAACGACAGCCAATACTTTGATGTCCGTATTTCTCCATTATGGGATCGCCAGCAGCAAATCACGGGGCGGGTGATCGTTATGCGCGATATCACCGACCGTAAACACGCCGAAGAAAAAATCCGGACGCAAAATGAGGCGTTGATCCAAGCTAATGGTGAATTGAAAGCTGCCAGAGAACTCGCCGAAGCCGCAACAGTGCTAAAAAGCCAATTCCTTGCCAATATGTCGCATGAACTCCGCACGCCGCTCAACGCCATCATTGGCTATACCGAAATTCAACTCGCCGGCATGACGGGCAATCTCAATAGTCAGCAGCAGCGTTATCAAGAGCGCATCCTCGCCAATTCCGAACAGCTCTTGGGTCTCATCAACAATATCTTGGATATCTCCAAGATTGAAGCAGGGCACATGACTTTGATCCCGAAACCATTTGTCGTGCGCACATGGCTAGACAATCTTGTCAAACCCACCCAACTTCTTGCCGATTCCAAACTCCTCGACTTTGAAGTCATCATTGACGACTCTGTACCCGAAACCCTCATCGAAGACCCAGAGCGCTTGCACCAAGTGGTCTTCAACCTTCTGTCTAATGCGATTAAATTCACGGAACAGGGCTGTGTGAGCCTCCGCGTCGAACGAGACCAAGACCACTACTGGAAGATAATCGTTCAAGATACCGGCATCGGTATCCCGACCCATGCGCATGAAACCGTGTTTGAAGAATTCCGTCAAGTCGATGGCACATCGCGACGGCAATATGGGGGTACCGGTTTAGGCTTATCCATCGTCAAAGGGTTTGTGGCGATGATGAACGGCACTATTCACTTGAACAGCGTCTTGGGCGAAGGCACGACCATTACCATAAACTTACCCATGATCGAAGCCTTCAACACCATGAATGCCCAAGCAAAAAATTGATGTTCCTTTGCCCCTCCTGTACACTCATACCCTAAAATCTGCCTATTGAAGGCTGGTGATCGACCGTGCCATACGACATTATCTTAGTTTTGCTTGCCTTTACTATCGCGTTTTCAAGTGCGATCACTACCCGTGTTTGGAGACAACGCAAGCTATCCGGCAATGTCGCCCTATCCTTGATGTTTTTGATGGTGACCATTACTTGGTGGGTCACAGTTTACTTTTTTGAATTGCTGGTTCGCGATTTTACGATCAAAGAAACCATCTGGAACATCAAATATCTTGGCATTGTCATGGTTCCTATCGCTTGGATCATCTTCTCGCTTCTATTCACCGGCAATCGTGCTTGGCTGACGCGGCGCAATGTGTTTCTGCTGATGATCGTCCCCATACTGACCACCGCCTTCATCTGGACAAATGGCACAGATGGTATGATGTTTACCAACGTGAGAATGATTTACCCCGATGGCTATCCACTAATTGGGGGCAGTGCCAACATTTGGTTTTGGATTCATTCTTTCTATTCTTACTTGCTGATCAGCGCTGGAACCTTTCTTTTATTGCGCCAATTTATCGGCTCACCTGCGATTTATCGCCGCCAATTGTTCGCCTTGCTCATCGCGGTCGCAAGCCCCCTCATCGCCAACGCCATCACCATTTTTGGTTCCACCGAGTTAGATTTCACCTCGTTCGCATTTGCAATTTCCGCCGCCGCCCTCAGTTTGGGCGTCTTGCGCTATCAACTCCTTGACCTTGCCCCCATTGCCCGCAATGTCGTCATCAACAGCATGTCCGATGCGATGTTGGTTGTGGATGAACAAAACCGCATTGTTGATCTCAATCCCACAGCCGCCTACTTGATCCAGCGCCCGACCCATGCAGCCATAGGCATGCTCGCACAGGAAGCGATCCCCGCCCTTGCCGAACACCCTCACTTGCTGAATAAAACGGGCGGCAAGCACTTTATCGAAGACGAGCTAAAGTTATTTATCGACAACCAAACCCAGTATTTCGACATCAGAATCTCTGCCCTTTATGATCTTCGGCAGCAACTCACGGGATATGTCATCCTCATGCGGGATATCACCGACCGTAAAAACGTCGAAGAAAAGATAAGCGCGCAAAATAACGCCCTCATTCACGCCAATCAAGAATTACAAGCCGCGCGCGAACTTGCCGACACCGCCACCCAACTGAAAAGCCAATTTCTCGCCAACATGTCGCATGAATTACGCACCCCCCTCAACGCGATCATCGGCTATACCGAAATTCAACTTGCGGGTATGACGGGTACACTCAACAAAGAACAGGAACGCTATCAAGCGCGCATTCTCATCAATTCTGAGCAACTCTTGGGGCTGATCAACGACATTTTGGACATTTCCAAAATTGAAGCCGGGCGCATGACGTTATTTCCGAAACCATTCGTAGTTCGTGATTGGCTCACCGAAACCATCAGCGGGATTCAAAGTCTTGCCGAAGCAAAAAACTTAACTGTGCAGGTGCGCATTGAAGAAGATTTCCCGGAGATCCTCATTGAAGACCCCCACCGTCTCCAACAAATTATGCTCAACTTGATGTCCAATGCGATCAAATTCACTGAAAAAGGGGGCGCAACCATCACTATTCAACTTCACGAACAGCACCAGTGGCAGATCGATGTGCGCGATACCGGCATCGGCATTCCTGCTCAGGCGTTTGAAACAATCTTCGAGGAATTTCGCCAAATCGACGGATCATCACGACGGCAATACGGTGGCACGGGGTTAGGGCTATCCATTGTAAAACGACTAGTGGCGATAATGGACGGTTCCATCGCCGTAAGTAGCGAAGTCGGCTTGGGGAGTTCCTTTGTGATCACACTGCCAATAAAAAATTCGTAACTACACAGCTACCCCTCATCCCCCGACCCCTTCTCCCACAAGAGGAGAAGGGGAGAAACGCAGTAGAAAGTCCCTCGCCCCTTGTGGGAGAGGGATTTAGGGTGAGGGGTGTGTAGTTACAAAAATTCATATTGATCATGCAGCCAAAACTTGAAATATGATGGTAAAGGGACATTAAACCCATGACAACACAGGCTATCACCGATGAACTCATCAAGCTGTTCGGGAGTAAGGATAACAAGTGGACCGTACTCGTCGTAGACGATGAGCCAGACAATATTGAACTCGTAGAAAAAGTGTTGTCGTTCCATAAGGCGCAAGTCTATACCGCTTCCAACGGTCATCGTGGGCTCGAAGTCCTCAAAGACATTGTGCCTAATTTAGTCTTGCTCGACATTTCCATGCCAGAAATGGATGGTTTTGAAATGTTGGATCATATGAAAGCCAGTCACACCGCCAAAAATATCCCCACCATTGCTTTAACGGCTCATGCGATGGCGGGTGATCGACAACGGGTACTCAGCGCGGGATTTGACGGTTATATCGCCAAACCCTTCCGTCTCAATTCATTTCTAAGCGAAATTCTGCGCTGCCTTCATGAATACACCGATAAACAATCTTAGTGACTACTCAGGTGTAGAAACAGAATAAAATAAACAGAGAGGCGTGAAGACGTGAAGAAAAACAGGAAAATGCCCCTCGAAACGTAGATGTAGGGGCGAATTAGGCGCTTGTCAATCGCTCGTTAACATGAAAGTCCGCGCGCTAAATATTAGCCCATTTGCCGCCAACGGTCATTTCTCCCTTTATTACCGCCCGTTTTTCAGCCTGAGCAGTTACCAATCTTAGACAAATAGAGGACTATTTCAATGGATATCTCAATGGAATTTCAACACTGGCGGGTCATTATCGTGGAAGACGAGTATGACAGTCAACAAATGGTCTCCAAAATTTTGACCTTTCACGGTGTTCAAGTCATCGTCGCCAAAGATGGACATGAATGCCTTAAATTATTGACTACTTCCCAACCTACTTTCATTGTCACCGATCTGGCAATGCCGGGCATGGATGGTTGGCAAACCCTGCAAGCGATTCGCGCTAATCCGATCACTGAAAAGATTCCTGTGATCGCCATCACTGCCTATCACTCCCCGATGACTGCCGACGGTGCCATGAAAGCCGGTTTTAATGCCTATTTCTCAAAACCTGTAGACCCGCGCACCTTCGTGCAAAGCCTTGCCAAAATCATCGCTGCCTAATCGCGAAACGCCCCCCATGACGGTAGCAAGATCGCTGCCGCTATGGGGGCTTGATTATCCCTTGATCAAACGCAAAACCTCGTCAAACAGCACCCCATTGGTGGCAAAGGCTTCGCCACCGTCGATGGTCGCCGTCCCCTTCCAATCGGTGAAGGTGCCGCCCGCTTCTGGCAAAATCACCCCAAACGGGGCAGCATCCCACAAATACATATACGGATCGACGGTCAGTTCCGCACGACCGGTAGCCACCAGCAGATAGCCGTAAGCGTCACCCCATGTCCGCTGGAAATAAGTCGCCGCCACGATCCGCCGCCATGATTCCTCGCGCCCATCCCACATATTAAAATCACTAGTGAGCGCTACCGACTGGGCGAGCGCTGTTTTCTTCGACACCCGCGCTCGCCGCCCGTTCCAAAAAGCACCCCCACCTCGGCGCGCATAGAGCGTCTCGTTCAACGCCGGAAAATGCGCCACGCCCACCAACGACTCGCGCGTCGTATCATCGATCAGTGCCACCAAGTTGGCATACAGCGGCACCCCCGACAAAAAGGATTTGGTACCGTCAATCGGGTCAATCACCCAACTCCGTCCGCTGGTACCCGCTTGATCGCCATATTCTTCACCAATGATGCCATCCGCTGGAAAACGAGCGTGAATCATCTGACGCAATGTCTCTTCGGCAGCACGGTCGGCAACCGTCACCGGACTCTGATCCTCTTTCCGCTCCACTTCAATGCCACGCAAAAAATAACCGAGCGTCAAGCGCCCTGCTTGATAGGCAGCATCCAGCGCAAACGCCAGCCAATCGTCCAGTTCCTGCTCGCCTGCAACCATACGCATATGCCCCTAGGATGTTGTGATCGGTTCCAATGGTTCTTTGCGATTGGCGACGAAAATGCGTGGACCCTCCGTCGGTGCCGCCCATTTAACGCCATTAGCGATGATCTGGCGAATTTCGGATTGATAATAAACAGGGTATGTCTCGTGACCGGGGCTGAAATAAAAGACCTTACCCCGTCCCCGATAATAACAGCACCCCCCGCGAAACACTTCACCACCCTGAAACCAACTGACAAACACCAGCGAATCCGGTTCGGGAATGCCAAACGGTTCGCCATACATTTCATGCTGCGGGATCACAAACGAGTCGGGCAAGCCTTCGGCGATAGGATGCGCCGGATTCACCACCCAAACCCGCTCACGCTCGCCCAACTCACGCCATTTCAGGTCACAACTCGTCCCCATCAAGCGCTTGAAAATTTTGCTGTAGTGGGCGCTGTGCAAAACAATCAACCCCATACCATCCAACACGCGCGCCGCCACCCGCTCCACCACCTCATCGGCAACTTCGCCATGTGCCATATGTCCCCACCACAACAACACGTCGGTCTGGGCAAGCACCTCTTCGCTTAACCCATGCTCCGGTTGATCCTGCGTCGCATATTGAACATGCTCAAAGCCATGCGCTCGTAGCCCCTCGCCTATCGCCCCATGAATGCCTTCAGGGTAGAGGGCGGCGATTTCCGCATTGCTTTTTTCGTGCCGATACTCGTTCCAAACTGTGACGCGAATTTGTTCTGTCATGATTTCATCCTTTATTTTTTAAGTCTGATTTATTGCGTTGCGCTCGAACCGGGATCGTAAAGGTCATCGTCACGCCTTGCCCCGGCGCAGATTTCGCGGTGATCACACCCCCGTGCGCCTCGACAAAACCTTGAGTGATCGCCAAGCCCAACCCCGCTCCTCGATGTCCATCTTGGGATTGTACTCGCGATGCCTCCCGTCGGTAAAAAGGCATGAAAGCGTTCGCGACATCAAACGGTTCCATGTTCGGCGCATCATTATGCACCGACACAGAAACGCTGTCACCCCACGTTTGCGGCTCTTCCCAAGAACGAATTTGCACCCAGCCACCTGCCGGCGTATACCGAAAAGCGTTGTCTAACAAGTTATTCAGCACTCGTTGGATTTTATCGGGTGCCATCTCGACCATATCCAAATTGCCGACGATCTCGCCCGTCAAAGTAATCTGCTGGCGCGAAGCACGGGCGCGCATCCCGCTTAAGGTATCGGAGATCATGTCGCGCAACGAAGCGTATTGGTAATCAAGGTGGATATGCCCTGCATCCAATTGTGCCAATTGAAACAGGTTATCGATCAAGCCCGTTAAGTTGGCGATCTCGATTTGCATCAACTGGGTATAGCGCGCCATCGTCGCGGGGTCTTCGACCACCCCATCCGCCAGCGCCTCGATCATAGCGCGGATCGAGGTCACAGGGGTACGCAAATCATGCGACGCCCATGCGATTAAATCCCGTCGCTCTTGGTCAAGGTGGCGTTTTTGGGCGTCTAAATCTTGGAGGCTTTGCGCCATCCAATTAAATGTCCGCGCAAAATCCGCTAGTTCATCACTGCCTTCCACGCTCAACCGTGTCCCCAATTTCCCCTGTGCGATCAATGCCGCTGCATCCGCCAATTCTTGAATGCCTTCCGTGATGGCGCGCGAGATAAAAAATCCGAACATGACCGCGATCACCCCTGCGAACAACAATAGCACGCCCGTGACATGAAGATCGTACTCGCTGATAAACATTAATTGGGCGCTGACCCACACATTCAAAAAAATCAACGTGACAACCATCACCATCGTCACCAGCAACGCCCAACGCAAGCTTGGCAAGCGCCGGATCAGTTTTAGACGATACGAGGCATACGCTCCCGATACGGAGACGATGCCAATCGCAGTCATCACCCCAATAAGCGCATAGGTCTCAGAAAGATGAAGCAACGGCAAAAGGAACGAAATCATCACGACCACGATCAGGGCGATGATCAATAGCACAATGACCTTGCGCAACTGCCGCTTCAGATCTTTTTTCATGCGCGCACCGCCCTCAGCAATCATTATTCCGTCTCAAATTTATACCCGACACCCCACACCGTCAGGATGGTGTGCGGTTCCGCCGGATTATCCTCGATTTTTTCGCGCAAGCGGCGGATATGCACTGTGACCGTGCTTTCATCCCCAAAAAATTCATACCCCCACACTTGGTTGAGGATTTGCTCGCGCGAGAATACATGACGAGGATGCCGCGCTAAAAACAGCAACAAATCAAATTCCTTCGCCGTCAACAGGATCGACTTTCCGCCCCGCCGCACCTCGCGGGCACGCGGATCGATATGGAGTCCCCCCGCATCCACTGGTTTTTCGTCATCCTCAGCGATGTTGCCACTACGCCGCAAGACCGCCTTCACACGGGCAACCAATTCGCGCGGGCTAAAGGGTTTGACCACATAATCGTCTGCACCCAGTTCAAACCCCGATATGCGATCCAGCTCACTAGTGCGCGCCGTCAGCAAAATAATCGGAATGTCGCCGCCCGTCGTTGACGATAACGCATGATTGTCCCCACGCAACAAGCGCGTGATCTCGAAACCATCGATGCCCGGCAGCATAATATCCAGGATCACCAAATCAGGGGGATCCGTGCGCAGCAGCACCAACCCTTCATCGCCTGTCTTCGCCTCGCTGATACGATAGCCATCCGCCTCAAGGTACTTCCGTAGTACCTCACGGATGGTCGCTTCATCATCCACAATCAGCACATGACCCAATTTCGCCATCATTTTCTCGTTTCCGCTGGGGGTAATTGCGGTTCCACCACCTTCAGTTTATCCATCACCTGATGCGCCTTGTCGCCTTTTAAGCACAACATGTTGAAGTTGCCACCGCTCACTTGGATATCTTCTAGGACAATAGGCACGCAGCAATAATCATCTTCAACGATCTTGTAGGTATGCACAAAACCGATACGCGCCAACAATGTTGCCATCTGCGGCAAATATTCTGGATCGGACTCCAGCAATGGCGGGTCGATTTCAAAAATCAACGCAATCGTCTCTTGCTGGCTTAACCATTGTGCCCCCCCGCGAATAATGACCAATTCCGCGCCTTGCGCGTCCATTTTGATCAAAAGCGGCACCGCCGCCCATGTCGCATCCGCCCCAAATAACTGATCCAAGCGCGCGGTCGGCACCATCACCGATCCAGCCTCCGCGCTCACCGTTTCCATGATGCTGGCTTGCCCGCCATCGGCGACCGGAAACCGCATGGTCACTTCACCTGCATGATCGCTGAGCGCCACCGAGCGGACATCCACAAATTCAAAGTGGTTCGCCGCTAAATTTTGCCGTAAGACGGTTTGGGTGTTCGGTGCCGGTTCAAACGCCACGATCCGCTGCCATGCGCGATCCGCGATCCGCGCTGCCGCCAGCACATGGACACCGATAT
>Ga0163154_10001750_pt1 | contig 33117 bp, 17 predicted proteins | sample OliLakLV19MP9P1_FD_148649 | JGI IMG/M metagenome (GOLD analysis project Ga0163154, IMG submission 148649) | Freshwater microbial mat bacterial communities from Lake Vanda, McMurdo Dry Valleys, Antarctica - Oligotrophic Lake LV.19.MP9.P1 | ecosystem: Environmental > Aquatic > Freshwater > Lake >... | reverse complement strand
GAGTATTACGGGTTTATGACTCAAGCTTTTAAATTATTTTTAAAATAAATTAATAAAATTATTTAGAATAAACGCAAATAGTTTTTTAAACCATCTTGAAGCAAATGAAAGTATTGGAGAAATGCACCCATTAAAGAAAGTGAAGTAATTGCTTTTATATTTGTTACTAACAACAAGGAGGTAAGTGGAAAAAGAATTATTAACAGTACTAGCTGCTTTTGTGTTTTAATTAGGCAGATGCTGATTCTTATTTTAAAGTAACGCTGGTAAAATAAATGAGCGGTAAAAAAATAGTAGCCTTTTAGTTATGGATATTTGTTATTTTATAAAAGATAATTATTTACCAGTCTGTATTGTTGCTATCATTGTCCCTTGCTTAAAGGCTAATAGATATCAGCTCATTTACTTTGGTAGACAATTCGGAAATGAGCAGCAACTTTAAAATTGTATAAAATATTTATTCCAGATAACTTACAATCATTTTTTTTCTAAAAAACAATTTCAATGTATAGTTTAAACAGATTGCTATTTGTATCCGTAATGTTTTTAGTAACTGTTCATTGTTCTGCACAGCAACTGGCAAAACCAACTCAATATATCCCTAAATTTGAAAAAAACTGGGCACATATTGACAGTTCTATTCAAAGTAATTGGGAGCAGGTAAGCGGCCGCTGCGGCGCCGGCTTAACCGATACTTTTGTGTACTCTTTTTGGTGCAATGTACAGTTTTACTGGGATACTTATTTTACACAAGTCGGGTTATTAAAGCACAATAAAGTAAGACTTGCCCAAGGTGGTATCAATAATTTATTGCACCTGGTAGATTCTTTGGGCTTTGCCCCCAATGCTAATGCCGACTGGGGTAGCAACCGTTCGCAACCGCCTTATCTATCTATGATGGTGAAAGATTTGTATCCTTATTTGCAAGATAAAATATGGTTGCAAAGGGCCTATCGCAGCTTGCTGACTGAATATCGTTTCTGGACGGATACCAGCGAAAACGCCATTGAAAAAAACTACACAAACATCAACGGATTACAACGGTATTTTCATCATGCATCCAATCAGCAATTATTGGATTTATACAATCCCGAACTTACCAATCGGTTTGGATTTAGCAAAAATGCAGATACAGCAACCATGCTAAAAGTAGCTTCCTACTATGCAGCGGAAGCGGAAACCGGCATGGACTTTACTACCCGTTTTGAACACCGCTGTCCTGATTTTGTAGCAGTAGATTTAAACAGTAATCTGTATTTATACGAACTCAATTTTGCCTGGATGGAAAAAGAGTTGGGCATAACCAGCAAAACAGACTGGCTTCATAAAGCCGCCAGCAGAAAAGCACTGGTAAATAAATATTGCTGGAGCGAAAAGCGGGGTACTTACCTCGATTACGATTTTATAAACAAGCGTCACAGCAAGGTTGCTGCAGTTACCATGTTGTCTCCTTTATACGCAGGCATTGCTTCTGCAAAACAGGCGAAAAGGGTGGTGGCCAAGTTGCCTTTATTAGAAGGTGAATGGGGGCTTACAACTACCGAAGCTTCAGTCGAAAAACATTCCTATCAGTGGGATCATTTCTCTGTATGGGCACCACTGCAAACCCTTGCTATTATAGGGTTAGATAAGTATGGCTATAAAAAAGATGCCAAAAGAATAGCTGCTAAATGGCTGGATATAGTAGCGGCTAATTTTGAAAAACCCGATCCCATCAGCTTTGTAAAAAAAGAAGATGGTAAACAACAAACCGTTAACAGGGTATATGGAAAAACCTACGAAAAATATACCCGTAATGGAAAGATAAACGACCGGGAATACAATGCATCGGTACTGGCCGGCTGGACGGCAGGTGCATATGCTTTGGCTTATGCATATCTTAATAAATAAATAGTTTAAATAACTACGTTTCTCTTAAAAATAAAAACTAAAGCTTACTTGCAATGAAAAAAATATCCTTGCTTTTTGCCTTGATTAATTTGAGTGTAAATCTATTGGCCCAGGTTCGCTTGCCCAAAATATTTTGCGATAACATGGTGTTGCAAAGAGAGCGAACCATTCCTGTTTGGGGATGGGCAGGTGCAAAAGAAAAAGTTACCGTGCAATTGAATCATCAATCTAAAACCATAAAGGCAAATAAAGACGGAAAGTGGCGGATTGATTTAGCTGCTGAAAATGCAGGTGGGCCTTATACATTAACGGTGAGTGGAAAAAATACGCTTTCCATCAGCAATATTTTAATAGGCGATGTATGGGTTTGCTCAGGACAATCCAACATGGAAATGCAAATTGGAAAGTGGGGGTTTATCAATAATTATCAACAAGAGATCGCAGCAGCCAATTACCCTGATATTCGGCAATTTATAGTGCCACATATAACTGCCACTTCTCCACAGGACGATATTAAAGAAGGGGAGTGGCTGGTTTGTAGTCCTAATAATGCTGCCCAATTTTCGGCAACAGCCTATTTTTTTGCAAGAGAATTGCAGCAGAAAACGGGTGTACCCATAGGGTTGGTCAATACATCCTGGGGAGGCACAAATGTAGAGACCTGGATCAGCAAGGAATCGTTTGAAAACAGCGAGGAATTTAAATCGATTTATGCTGGAAAACAACAAATAGATTTTGACGAACTGCTAAAGCAAAAAGTAGAAAAGTTTAATAATACACTTAAAAAATTACAGCCTGCTCCTTTACCACAAGCTGCGGAAATTGAAGATTGGAAAGAGAACAGTTTCAACGATAGCGGCTGGAATAAAATGATGTTGCCAGGTTTGTGGGAAGAGCAGGGTCTTGAAGATTTTGATGGAATTATTTGGTTTAGAAAAACAATCTATCTCTCCGCTACCGATATAGAAAAAGCAGCGGTGCTGGAATTATCCATGATCGATGATTTGGATGAAACTTTTATTAATGGTGTTAAAGTTGGTTCTAGTATTGAGTATAATGATTACAGGAAATACAATGTGCCTGCTGCTGTTTTAAAAGAAGGTAAAAATGTAATTGCCATAAAAATTACCGATACAGGTGGGGGCGGTGGTATGTATGGCGAGGCCGAAAATATAAAAATAATTCTTAGCGACAAAGAGTTTCCCTTGTCTGGAAGTTGGTTGTTTTCTATTGAATCTATCAGGGATGTGGCATTGCAACTCTATCCAAACAGTTACCCTGCTTTGTTGTACAATGGCATGATTAATCCTTTGATACCATTTTCAATAAAAGGCGCTATTTGGTACCAGGGAGAAGCAAACGCAGGAAGGGCTTACCAATACCGCACTTCTTTTCCTTTGATGATTAACGATTGGCGCAAGCATTGGAGGCAGGGTGATTTTCCATTTTATTTTGTGCAGTTAGCAAGCTGGAATTCCAACAATGGCAATAGCCAAAAAGGTAGTGAATGGGCGGAATTAAGAGAGGCGCAAACCTTAACGCTTTCGTTACCCAACACAGGTATGGCAGTTACTACAGATATTGGCGATGCAAAAGATATTCATCCAAAAAACAAACAGGATGTGGGCAAACGATTGGCTGCAATTGCATTGAATAAAACATACAACAAAGGAAATGTGTATGCCGGACCAACGTACCAATTCTTTGCAATTGATGCCAACAAAATAGCCATTACTTATTCTTCTGTGGGAAGTGGCTTGATGGTGAAAGATAAATATGGTTATATAAAAGGATTTGAAATAGCGGGTGCCGATAAAAAATTTTATTATGCACAAGCTTACATTGATGGAGAAAAAATTTCTGTATCATCCAATGAAGTAGCACAGCCTGTTGCGGTAAGATATGGTTGGGCAGATGATGCAGGGGAGAACAATGTGTTTAACAAGGAAGGTTTTCCGGCTGCGCCATTTAGAACAGATAACTGGAAGGGTATAACAGCCGGTTTAAAATACAAAGTTGGTGATAATTGATGAGTGTATTTAAAAACCAGATCTTTTAAAATATTTTATTTAAATCAACGCTTAATTCAATCAATTAAATAAATATTACCATGTTTAAAATCAACGGAAACAGCTTTAAAATATCCGCACTTACTTTATGCGTCGTTCTGTTTTTTAACGCTTGCAGCAATAAAACAGCAACAAATGCTGTACCTTATTACGGGCAGTTTTATTCCATACCTGCAAATGCTATTACACCAAAAGGCTGGCTAAAACAATACCTGGTAAATCAAAAAGACGGGTTAACTGGTCACTTGGAAAATGCAGGTTACCCTTTTAATACTGTGGGTTGGGCAGCGGACAGCATCCCCGGCAACTACAGTGTGGAAAAATGGTGGCCTTATGAACAAAACGCTTATTGGGTGGACGGTATGATGCGTTGCGGCCTTTTATTAAACGATACTTTTTTAATAAACAAAGCTCGTAAAAGTATCAGCTATGTAATGGATCATCCTGACAGTACTGGCTTTTTAGGGCCAAAATTTACCAAGGCCAATTATGAAAGAGACCGATGGATACATGCCATATTCTTTAGGGCGATGATGGCAGAATATGAAGCCACAAAAAATCCTGCAATTTTGGAAGCAATTAAAAAGCATTACCTCGGCGACCGCTTTGCACACACGGGTATACGGGAGTCGGTGAATGCTGAAGTTGTGTTGTGGGCTTATGAAAAATCAAAAGATACGGCCTTGCTGAATTTTGCAAAAGAAATTTATCATCAATCCAATGTGCTCAATAAAGATGCTAAGGTATCTGATATCGGATTTTTAAAAGATTCTGTTGCCACGGGTGAGCATGGAGTTACCTATCTGGAGAAATCCAAAATAGGTGCCATCCTGTTTTTATACACCGGCGATAGTACCTACTTACAGCCAAGTGTAGCCGCATTTAGCAAGCTGGATAAATACCACATGCTGGTAGGTGGCGTAAATGTTTCGTCCGAGCATATTGAGCCGGTTACCACACAGGAGTCTTATGAAATTTGCGATATTTCTGATTATACCTGGAACATTGCTTACCTGCTTAAAGCTACCGGCAATGTGGCTTACGCCGATAAAATAGAACGGGCTGCCTTTAATGCCGCACCCGGTTCTGTTAGCAACAATTTTAAAGCTTTGCAATATTTTTCCGCACCCAACCAGGTAATTGCTGCAAGAGGAAACTACATCCGAGGCGGTGGCGATCAAATGCGCTACGCACCCAACCCCGGTACCGAATGTTGTCCGGGTAACGTAAACCGGATGATGCCCAACTTTGCCATCAACTCCTGGATGACGGATGGTAAAGGTGGTATTGTGGCAGCCATGTATGCACCATCTTCCGTAACCTATCCGGCAGGTGAAAGAAATGTGGATGTTACCATTGATGAAGAAACCAATTATCCATTTACAGATAGTATCAATTTTGCTTTTCACCTGAAGGAAGCAACTGAATTTGATTTTTATATCAGGATACCACATTGGTGTAACAATGCAACCGTTTTAGTCAATGGCGTTGCAGTAAAAAATACATTAACACCGGGTACTTATATTCCGCTGAGGCAGGCATACAAAGAAGGCGATAAAGTAACCGTTATTTTACCAGCAACGCTAAGCCTAACAGCCGGTGTGGAAAATGGTATTTCTATTGAAAGAGGACCCTTGTTGTATTCCCTTAAAATTGAGGAAGACTGGAAAATTGATACCGCTGATAAACGCTCCACACCTAATTTTCCAGCTTATGAACTGTTTGCCAAAAGCCCCTGGAATTATGCCTTGTGTGTAACAAAAGACAGTTTGCAGCAGCAGGTAAAAGTGGTGAATAAAATATACTCCGATAATCCCTGGAGCATAGAAAATGCACCCATAGAATTGCAGGTGCCTGCACGCCTTGTAAACGGCTGGACATTGCTACAAAAGAAAGAAATGAAATTTGAAAACTGGACCGTTGAAAGAGACACAATGGGCAAAGTAAAACGCTGGTATAAAGATGGTGAAGGAATACGAAAAGGCAGTTGGTCTTTTACGCCTTTAATACCTGATGCCGCTTTATTAAAAAACGGGTTGAGTAAAAAAATAGATATGGTTACGCTGGTGCCGTATGGTTGCAGCAAATTGCGGGTTAGCGTTTTCCCTAAGGGGATCTAAAACATTAAAAGAATTCTGTGCCATTGTTAGCGGAAAGGAGGTTTGGCTGTTGCGTTAGGGATTGGAGGGAAAAGCATTTTTATTATGCGGCAGAAAGTTCGTTAAATTATAAAGCTATCAACTGCCGCAAAATAAAAATCTTTGGAAGGAAAGCCCGGCCTTGATTAAAGCAAAAGGCGATAGCCGATTGTTTTAATCAAGGAAACGCCCAAATTTTATTTCAGCTAATTTTACCGAAGGGCAGCAAGCAGATTAGAATAAACCACCTGGGTACACTCGGCAGATCTGCTATCTAAACAAACAAGGAACCATTTTTAAAACATAATAATTTAAAAAAAAACATGAAAAATTTCTTTTTGATATTTCAGTTGTTACTTACCGTAACTTTTGCAATTGCACAAAAACAATTGCCCTATCAAAATGCAAAACTGCCGATTGAACAGCGGGTAAAAGACATTCTAACCCGAATGACTGTAGAAGAAAAAGCAGGCCAGTTAAACCAGTTAAACGGAGGAGTATTTACAGGCCCTGCGGTAAACGATAACGGCCAGCAACAAAAAATGCAATTGGCAAAAGAAGGTAAAGTTGGTTCTATGTTGAATGTAATTGGTACAACAGAAACCAGGGCCATACAACAAATAGCCATGCAAAGCAGGTTAGGCATTCCACTGCTTTTTGCTTATGATGTTATACATGGTTACAAAACTATTTTCCCTATTCCGCTTGCAGAAGCCTGTAGCTGGGATTTAAAGCAAATGAGCATCAATGCGTCTATTGCTGCGAGTGAGGCAAGTGCCGCCGGCATTCATTGGACGTTTGCACCCATGTGCGATGTTAGCAATGACCCACGCTGGGGCAGGGTTATGGAAGGTGCAGGAGAAGATCCTTACTATGGCGCATTGGTAGCTGCAGCAAGGGTAAAAGGCTTTCAGGGTAATTTAAATGACAATAAACATTTGATGGCCTGCGTAAAACATTTTGCTGCTTATGGTGCTGTAGAAGCTGGCAGAGAATACAATCAGGTGGATATTTCCAGGGTTCTGTTGTGGAATAAATATTTACCGCCTTACAAGGCTGCGGTTGATGCAGGTGCCGCTACGGTGATGAATGCGTTTAATGTATTTGAAGGAGTACCTGTTAGTGGTAGCAAGTATCTGGTAACAGATATATTGAGAAAAAAATGGGGCTTTGATGGTTTCCTTGTAAGCGATTGGGCTTCGTTTAAAGAAATGATTGCACACGGCTATGCTGCCGATGAAAAAGATGCGGCACTAAAAGCATTTGAAGCCGGCAGTGAGATGGACATGGAAAGCCAGGTAACCATTAAATATTTAGCTGAACTGGTAAAGGAAGGAAAGGTTGCTATTAAGCAGGTAGATGCTGCTGTTAGTAAAATATTATACTATAAATTTAAATTGGGCTTGTTTGATGACCCTTATAAATATTGCAATGTTGAAAGAGAAAACAACGAAATATTTACTTTGGAGAATAGAAGTGTAGCAAGAAAAGCGGCGCAAGCTTCCATCGTGCTTTTAAAAAACAGGAATAAAGTATTGCCAGTTGCAAGCGATAAGAAAGTTGCACTTGTTGGATTTTTTGCCAATAGCGCTGATGATTTACTTGATTTTTGGATAGCACAGGGAAAAGCAAGTGAAGCCGTTACCCTATATGATGGATTGAAAAATAAATATGCCAATATCAGTTTTAGTAATGGTTATTTACCAGACTGCACCACCAATGATTCGTTGATTGCTGCAGCGGTTGCACAAGCTGCAACTGCGGAAGTAGTTTTTGTAAACATCGGTATCAGTGGTATTTATGGAGGGGAAGAGCGATCTTTAGCTTACCCTCAGATTTCTGATGGTCAAATACAATTGTTGAAGGCTTTAAAGAAAATCGGAAAGCCAATAGTGGCATTGGTTTCAAGCGGAAGACCTTTGATTTTAACCGAAGCAGAACCGATGGTTGATGCGATAGTCCAATGCTGGATTTTGGGTACAGAACAGGGGAATGCCATTGCCGATATTGTAAGCGGGGAGTATAATCCTTCTGGCAAAACAGTGATGAGTTTTCCTTATGCTATCGGGCAAATTCCTGTTTATTACAATCACTTTAATACAGGCCGGCCAGATTCTACCAATGGCAATTTAGCCTGGAACAGCCGTTACAGGGATATACCCAACGAGCCATTGTATCCATTTGGATTTGGACTTAGTTACTCCACTTTTAAGTATAGTGATTTCAATATTTCAAAAACTGTTATAAAGAAAACGGATAAATTAAATGTGCAGGTAACAGTAACCAATACCAGTAATCGGGATGGAGAAGAAGTGGTGCAATTGTATATCCGGGATTATGCTGCTTCTGTCATTCGCCCGGTAAAAGAATTGAAGGGATTTCAAAAGATTTTGTTGAAGCCAGGAGAACAGCAAAAAGTGAATTTTGTACTTACTGCAAAAGAATTATCGTTTTTTGATGCAGCTGGAAGTAGGGTGCTGGAACCTGGTAAATTCAGCGTGTTTGTGGGTGGTAGTTCAAAAGATGTTCAGCAATTGGATGTTCATCTGATTAAATAGTAACAGCAAGACACAGTATGTTGAACCAAGTATCTTGCCTGCTGATAAATTCAATTTTAGTATCAACTATCACTTCATTTCAATTTTTAAAACGCAATCATACATAAAAGGCTTTTCCGTAGTTTGATACGTATTGATGAATAAATTTCCTGCCTCCATGTTGCCCCACCAGGTTTTTTCAAAAGGTAGTTCTGCACCGGAATACAACATGGTAATGCCTTTTACCTGATCTCCATTGATGCCTTTTGCATTAAATTTACCCAGGTTTGGATACAACCAGTGTGCATAGATATTATTACCTTTTTGTGTGTAACGGCCCCAATCGGGTTTTGCCAATGTGCTGGCACCGTTGCCGTAAATACTTTCGCTATTTTTTTCTATCCATTTGCCTACTTCCGATAAAATGCGAATACTTTCTGCAGGAATATTTCCCCTTGCATCGGGCCCAACATTTAACAGCAGGTTGCCGTTTTTACTTATACAGTTTACAAGGCTGTGCACAATTATTTCTGGTGTCTTCCAGTTTTTGTCTTGTTCATTGTATCCCCAGGAATCGTTTAATGTTAAACAGGTTTCCCACGGTATTGGGTTGTTGTATTTATCAACAAGTGGAACATCCGGAATGCCTTGTTCCGGTGTTTCAAAATCGCCCAAACTACTGATGCTTCTCATTTTTGATGAACTACCTTCATGAGTTTCCAACCTGTTATCTAAAATAATTCCGGGTTGATACTTGCGCACCATTTTAACCAGTTCGGTTGCTTTCCACTTTTCACCACTGTATTCATCAAAAGAATAATCGTACCACATGATATCAATTTTGCCGTAATTTTTTACCAGTTCCTCTACCTGACCATGCATATATTTTAGATAATTATCCCACTTAAATGATTGCCTGGAATAAGCAGTATCATCACGCTGCGGATGATTGCCTACGTTGGGATAATCCGGATGGTGCCAGTCAATGACGGAATAATAGAGGCCTACTTTAATGCCTTCTGCACGGAAAGCATCCAGGAATTCACGTACAATATCACGCCCGTTAAATTGTTTGCTTAATTTATAATCGGTTAGTTTGCTGTCAAACATGCAAAATCCATCGTGGTGCTTTGCAGTAAGCACTGCGTATTTCATGCCGGCGGCTTTGGCTACTTTTGCCCATTTTTTTGCATCAAAATCTACTGGATTAAAAGCGTCTATGTATCGCTGGTATTGTGTGGTCGTAATTTTTTCAACCGACTTTACCCACTCGCCCCTCGCCGGTACGGCGTAGGTGCCAAAATGGATGAACATACCAAAGCGGTCGTTGCGCCACCATTCCGTTCGTGCCACTACTTGATTGTAATGATCCATGTATTCTTTCGGTGGATTTTGCTGCGCTGAAAGATTGGTTAAGAAGATCAAGAAAAGACCTGTAATAAGGATTGCTGATTTTTTCATTTTATTTTTTATTTTAGCCTGATGCGTTATTTAAGTGTCGTTGCAAATCACTTTTATTCAAATTTCAGATTTCTGCCCTTTAAGTTATTACTGTGTAGTTAATAATTAGCTTATTTTTTATAGCCAACATGTAGCTTTTTAAAATGTTTTTACTTTTTATGGTACTCTTTATTTTAAAACCTAATCAATTGAATCGGCCCAATTAAACCAGCAGGTTTTAACTTTTTGTCTTTATCCAAATATTCTTGTACAGGAGAAGTTGTCCAACTATTTTTTAGTTTTCCAAACTCCACATAATCGCCAATTATTCTGTTTCTGTACTCATTGCCCACAGTCACCTGTAAGTTGTTTTCTTCTTTCAGTAGTGCGCTAATATCAAATTGTGTATTGGCATACCAGACAGTACCCAACTGCTTTCCATTTAAAAATACGCTTGCTGTTACACCAACCTGTCCTACATCAAGCAATACTTTTCCGCCTTTTTTCAGATAAGAAAGTGGTGCTTTAAAAGTAATAGTGTAATGGGCAAATCCACTAAAATATTTGATATCTGTATTTTCAAAATTAGTTAGTGATTGAAGGCTGGTAATATTTACAGGAGCTATTTTTTTATTACTACGGGTATCAAAACTAAGGGTGCCTTTAAAATCAGTAATCTCAAAAGATTCTTTCTTTTTAATCGCAGGCATTGTTGCTTTTCCATCTCCTTTTTCAAACACAAAAATCCGGGATGCTTTTGCTCCGAATGTGAATGGAATTTTCGTTCTGCCATCTAACGTGTTGGTAAAAGCAATGGGCGTAATGGAACCATCTACTGGATTGTATTCTTTTACAGATGTGTTCACCGATCTGAAATATAAGTCACGTATATTTTCTTTGTCTTGTTGATTGAAAACAAAATAAATGTCTTTGTTTTCCAGGGCCCGGTGTGTGTATAAAAAGGTAGCTGTATCTGTGGATAAGGTTTCAAAATCGGGTTGTAGTTTGATTTTGTCCAATACTGTTTTCATGGATTCACCCCAATAGATTTTGCCCTTGCCGTAGTTGTTTTCTTTAAGATTAATGCCATCTACTTTTCCCCAAATGTTTTCAATTAATTGATTGAAACGGACAGCATTGTTTTTTATGCCGTACATGGATAATTGTTTGGTTGGTTTCGGTCCATAAACGACTAAACCGGCTTTTATCAATTCTTCCAATCGTATTAAGGTGGCCAGTTCCATCCCCATATTTTCGGGTAATGTAAGTAATGAGAAGACGACATTGCCAAAGGTTAATTTACCATTTTTCAGGGCAATTTTATTTTTAAGAATATCATAATTGGCTACATGAATTTGGTAACCATTGGGTACGTTTACTGCATTGCCTGCTTCCAGGTATTGCGGCAACTGATCGCCTATATAATACAATACATCTGCCTGCATTTGCCCTTGCTGTAACATGTATTGAATCCTCGATTGGTAATCCATCCAGGAGCCTGCAAAATTGAACCAGGGGTTATTTCGGTTAAAATGTGCAGCATATCCACCCAGCGTCATTCCGAGTACACTATCAGCGGGCTGGTGTACATAGCTGTGTAATATCAATTGGTTAATACCCGTGCAAAATGCCCTATCGCCAAAAGGCTTTAGCTCCCATGGAGATTCACTGTAATGTGCGAAACCAGTATAGGCTTCAGCACCAACTATTTTTTTATCATAAAACAAGGCTGCACTTGCGGGGAAATCGAGGGTAGTATTTTTGGCTGCGGTGTATTCCAGAAGAGCGGTAGTACCACTATTGCCAGCCCAGAATTCAAACATGGGCATATCGGCATATTGGTTAGTTTTTAGAACGTCAATTGGCGGATACATGCCGCTGCCATAAATTACTTCTGCATGCATTTCCAGTTTATTTTTTTGGCAAAGGCTGGCAAATTGTTTATAGTAATTCGCTTCTACTAATTCAGCGATGGTTTTTCGGTAATCAAATAAAAATGCTTCACTAGTGGCTTCATCGTTCATTATTTCGCCACACAATACGGGTATATACGGAGTTAGTTTATACCCCCTTCTTTTTTCAAATTCAATTGGCAAAGATTTAGTCCAGTTTTGCAGTCCACATTCCCAACTATCAATCAAAATAAATTTAAAAGTATTACCGGTGTAATCACGGGCATGGTCAATTAATTTCTGTGGAAATTTAGAAAAATGATAATTCACCGCACTGCTGTCCATTTTGTCACATTCCAATCCTTCACCATCTTTGGTAGCAGGCGAGTTAACGGTTCCTGTGGTGGTATAGCCAAATCGGATAATATTCCATTTACCGGCAGGTGCAGCCCAGTTCAATACGCCATCGTTGGTCATATATTTAGTGATATCTACCATTTTATTTTTCGAAATCCCACGCTGATTGGTAACTTTCTTTGAGCCGTAAACATCTTTACCGGAAGATCTGACCGTGACACTTTTTTCCAGAATTGCCGAAAGGGTAGGCGTACTAAATGCTGTTTCTCCAGATTTAAGCAGTTCTACTTCGGCTAATGTGTAAGCGAACCAGGCATCAGACCATGGGAATTGCGAAAACTCCAGGCGGAAATAACGTCCTTCTACTTCAGGAAAATCTACTGTTGATATTTTGTTGATCCCTTTAAAATTGGCATTACAGGCCAGCTTATAATTTTGCCCATCCATCGAATAAAACAAGTTGTATCCCACCTCCATTTTATTGGGGTCGGCCCAGGTAAATGGCTTTGCAGAAGCCAGTGCAATCCGACTGACCATTATCGCTTTATCCAATGCGATTAACAGTGTATCATCGTGTTTAAGCGTAGGACCACCCGATAAGGAACCATCAGCAAGACCGTTTATATTTATGCTTTTATTTAATGTAAAAGTTGGCTGGCTTTTTTGAAAAACAGAAGGCTCATCCCTGGCAGGCACAGCCACTATGGCCACATCTTCGTAGTAGTTCGCTCTGTTAAAAGGTTTCTTCAAATTAATATTTAGTTTCTTGCCACCTTCTACTTGTGTTTTTGACCAGGTGAATGTTTTCATGGATTGTGCCGGCGTAATCCATGGACCACCGCTTGTACTCCAGCCATCACAATTGTGTGCACCAATGGTAATGTCCAATCTTTTAGCTTCTGTTAATGCCCACTTAAACATATCATACCATTCGTCTGTACCAAACTTTATTTGAGGTACTAAATATTCTTTGTAATCAATTAAACCAACATTCAGAATAGTAGCCTGGGAAATTCCCTGAGCCTTCATGCTTTCAAGATCCTTAGTAATCCCATCCTTTGATATAGAGCCTTGCATCCAATGCCACCAGGCATGAACCTTTGATGATTGTGGCGGATTTTTAAAATTATTATTATTTAATGCTGCTTGAGTTGGCTTTTGTGAAAACCCTATTTGAATCAATAATAATAAACCTGGAATAACGAGGGCTGTTTTTTTCATTTGAAATCTTTTTATAGCAATAATATTATTGTGAGCATTGAAAACTTTCTTTTTAGTTAAATATCAGTTTTCGATATGAATTTGTGCAATCAAACCGTTTAATCAAAAGATTTAGAAAACGGATTAATATACTTCCAGGTTAAAATCTCCCTTTGTATCTAATTCAATCATTAATTTATTCCCTATATCTACTTTTGAAAAAGCTAGTTCCCGCCCATTTTTATCCGTAAACCTGAAAGATTTTATCTTGCCGGCATTTTCAAAAACCAACTGGCTTACAACCGGGTTGGTAAATTCAAATTGAATGCCGGATCCATTGCTTGTGCAGGAAAGCAATTCGGCAGTAGATGAATAAAGCCTGAATTGATCCGAACGGGTATCTCTTGTAATGTCAATGCTGTTCGTTCCAATGCGAAGTGCGTTGGATGGAATTTGTAAACTATGTTTTATTTCTTTACCGTTGATAGTATAGGATTTTACCACATCTCCTTTTCCTGTTTGCTTTGCTGCAATAACCGCCGACCTGAATTTATAATTATGAATACTGTCAACAAAATTGCTCGCCCTAACACCAATTCCCGTGGGCATATTCTGAATGATTTGTGCAGTAACCGATTGGTAAAGTCCCCCGATTTGAAAGGGCAGTGCTCGCCAACTTTCCAATTCTTTTTGGTATTCAGTCACTGCTCCTTTCATAGGATATTTTTTGGTTAATGTCAATGCATCTTTTATTTGCTCCGATAGCATCTTTTCATATTCATCAGAAGCCATTCCATATTCGTACAGGTAACGGGAAAGTGTATTCCATGGACAGTATCCATAATTGCGGTATTTTGCCCAATCAGTTTTGATTTCTTTTGCTGATGCTAACTGCATTTCAGGAACGGGGTAATACGGGCCTAAAGAATTGGCCCAGGCTGTTTCCCAGTAATCACAATCGGGGCCAAACGGAACCCATTTTTCGGAACCATTGGCATACAATTCAAAACCTGCATATAGTTTTCCCGAAGGAGTTTTAAATTTGTTTTTTATAGTTGCAGCTAATTCTTTTGCCAATGCAGCATACCGGTTGCTTCGCTGGTGATCTGCTTCGGGATGGTTTGCCATCAGCACATTTGCCATCAGAAGCAGATTATAAGTATTTACCTGTTGGTAAAGAGTATAACTACGTGAAATAGGTGTGCTGTTTACATCCTCCTTTTGAAAATTATGATACATTTCGCCATTCACAGCATCGTACCCATAATAAGGACTTGATTGCAGAGAGGTTTCGCCACGGGTATCGCTGCCAAACATATTGCGGTTTTTGTCCCAGGTTTTTTCCAGGTAACGATCAATAGATTCGAGCAGTGTTTTAAAACCATCTGTATAAAGCACTTCATTATTGCCAGTGGTTTGGAACATGGTGAACAAACTCAGCGTAGCATAGAAAATACCATCGTCTTCACTTTTCCCCCATCTTGTGCCGAGGGTTTGATCAAATTCGGGCACTTCAGTTCCATCATCCCGACGAACAATCGAAGGGCTGTTCAAGGCCAGTTTTGTCCAATCCGAAACATACGAGGTAGCACCGCCACGGGCCATCAAAGAAGTTGACATAGATCCGTCACGAACCCAAATCAGGTAATAGCATCGGCTCAAAGCCCCGAATGTAGCACCTCCGGCATCAACCATTGATAAGAGAATCCTTTTATTGATGTCGAGTACTTTTTTGAAATCAGGGTTCCGAAGGAATATGGTTGAAGCGGCCAATTCGGGTTTCAATATTTCTTCATTGCGAACAATCTGCTGTTGCAGGTTGATGTTTTTAAGTTTTGAGCAAACCCTGTTCACCTGATACATATTTTCTTCTCCGCCAATGAGAATGACGTCATTTTCCAACACCTGAAGTATATAAGTTCCATCGGCCAAAATTCGGAAACGGTTCTGTTCAAATCCAGGAAACTTAATAAAGCTGACAATTTCTTCGCCCCGTTCGGTGAATTTTTCGGTTAGTAATCCGTTGCTCACTTCAAATTTAGTGTGTGGCTTAAAAGTAAGAAGCAGTGGGCTGCGGGCCGAAAGCACAAAAGCATTTTCATCGGCAAGGTTTAGCGCCACAATATTATTTTTGGCACCGGAAGGTGCTTTAATGCTGATGTTGGTTACAAAAGGATCGTAGTCGTACGTGGCATCGGTGCTGCGAATATCCGGCATGGTAAACGATGGAAAAAGTATCGTCTGATTATCACGGTTGGAGAAATTACGTGCCCAAAATTCTTTCCGACGGAATGCATTGGGTTTGTAAACAAATTCCAGTGTAGTGCCATCAGGCTTAAACATCATGGTAAGGCGGTTGCCACAGCGGTTTTGTAGAATAATATTGTTATCGCCTTCTTCAAAAACCGGCTGGCGAAAAGGTTTATCCATTGACTGCCCATTTGCAAGGCTGGTAATCAAACTTAGCAGGATGATTAAAGAAAAGTGTTGTTTCATTTTTGAATTTTGAAGTATTTGTCTATATAATTTTTATGATAATTCTTTTATCAAAATGATCGTTGTTTTTAAAGGCGTTTATTTTATTGATGCGAACAATTCTTTTGGCTGTTACTATGGTATTCAAAGAAATACTTATCATTACCAATAGTTCTATCGTTTTAAAAATATACCATTCACTTACACTAATTTATTTGAATAAAAGATCTTCGGTATGTATGGCTGCAATCAATCCATTGTAAGTTGAATTAATCTTAATTCCATGTAAATAAAAATTTTCGAGTAATACATTTTTGATGTTGAAAGTATCATCAAATCCCATCAGTTGAGAGTAGGGGAGTTGCTCGCCTTCTACCGAAATGTTTTTGAAATGGACATTTTCAATCTTACCTCTTCGGGTGTCTTTTGAATAGCGTGATTTCAATACTTTAAAATCAATTAGCCAGCCTCTTGCATCTTCTACCCGGATATCTTCATACAATATATTTCTTACCAAAGCCCGGTCGCCGTTGTGAATGGTGAAGGTTCCTTCCGGCCCTTCTACATGAATCAAATCGCAGTTGCGGAATGTTACGTTTTGTATAGTATCGGTTCTGGTTTCAAAACCAATTTCAAGAGCGTTGCCCCAGATGCCATTCCACATCACAGAGTTTTGTACCACAATATTATCAACTGTAAAACTGCTGTTGAATTTGGTAAAATAGTTTACGCCCGATTTTATAGCAATGCAATCATCCTTTGTTTTGATAAAACAATTGTCAACCAGCACATCCCGGCTGCCAACGATATCTATACCATCGTCCACCGCATTGTCCGAGACTATTTTTATATTTCGGTAGGTAACATTTTTTGAAGCAAAGGAAGCACAACACCAATGTTTTGCATCGGAAATAATAAATCCTTCGAGCAATACATTTTGCGACTGATTGATTTCTATGGGACGGGCCTCCTGTTCCTTGTACATGCTATTGTCAATAATGCCACGACCAATGATTTTGATGTTTTGTCCACTGTCTGCAATGAATGAACCCCTCACAACTGCACCGCCGGCAATGTAAACGGTTTGATTGCTTTTTAATTGAACAATACCGGGCATATAAATTTTACCTCCTTCAAAATATAGTACATTGGCATCGGTTTTATTTGGACTATTTATCTCCAATGGATTGGCAAAAATAAAGAGTGGCCGCTTTAAGTTTTTGTTGATCTCTACACTCAGATGCTCTGGTTTGGATAATGTAAAACTGACCTGGTTCCGGTAAAGTGCACTTTCAATCTTTCTACTTTTTGGGCGAATATCATAGTTGTAAACCGGTGCCATAAAAGTTACTTTCACTGTTACCTTTCCTTCAAAAGAAAAGTAGGCATAAGCAGCCGAAGGCGTATTGTAAACAAACACTTTTTGCCCGTTTACCTCCAGCTCAAATTCTGGTGCTGGTGTTATGCCTTTTGGTGCATTGTACAGTACAAGGCTATCCGCTTTTGCAGTGCAAAGAAGTAGGGTTAAAAATAGCAGCAATAGAGTAAAATGTTTCATGAGCATGTTTCTTATTTTATTTTGATGATCGTAATTGAAATTAATTCTTGGCAGCCTGGTCAGACTAAACTTTCTTCGAAAAACAACGGGCATGCTGCCAGCTTTTATCCATTTAATTTGGCATTGATTTAAGTGAGCAATTATTGATTGCTGCTGTGAAATATCATATTGTCAATGGCCAGTACGGGTGGGCTTGCTTTATTACCATAAAAGCTAAACCACACCGCATGTATGCCGGTTATTTTTTTAAATCTTCCACCCACAGTTTTCCATTCAGTACTATCCGTGGAGGCAGGGATATGCACATAGCCAAGATGTGGTCCCCATGGTTTATCCAAATTAATATTAAAACCACCTTCTGTGGCTGCTGCTTTTACTTTTACCGAGATGCTGTCTGCCCCATTGCCAAAATCAATGTATTTAAATGCAATCCGGTCGTCGGGCATTATTTCCCCCATAATTTCTTGTTGGTCGGGTAAAAGCGTAATTCTGACATTTCCCTGGAGCAGGCAAGCTGTTCGGGCTTCAATCGTATCAAAAGCATTGAGCGGTTTACCTGCACCCTGCGATGTCATTTCTACTTCGTTAATGCTGCCATCTTTACTAAAATAGATGGGTTCAATACATGCCTTTCGCATAGAGTTGGAGCCGTTGGTGGTGCGGTGATACAATACATACCATTGCTCATTAAATGCTACAATGGAGCCATGATTGTTCCAGTTGGCAGGATCGCAACCTTCATTGTCAATAATTACGCCACCATATTTGTAAGGGCCGGTGGCTTTTTTGCTGCTTGCATAGGCAATACAAGATGGTTTGTCTTTGCGGCCCATGTGGGAATAAATTAAATAATAGATTCCGTTTCTTTTGGTCATGAAAGCCCCTTCGTGGAAATAGTGATTTTTTTCATTGATTACATTTTCAATAAGGGTTGTTGAATCCATTTTTTTCATAGATGGATCGAGCTTTGCCATCTTCAATTGAAATTGTCCCCACACATAATAAGCGGCCCCATCATCATCAATAAAAATACCAGGGTCAATTTCGTTGTGGTCATGCAAATTGATGGGCGTGCCATTTACAAAAGGCCCGGTGGGAGAACTGCTCACCGCTACACCCTGCGCTGCTTTATCCGGCTGGCAATAATACAAAAAGTATTGATTGTTTTTATAGATACAATCAGGTGCATATAGTACATTGTTGTTGTACAAAACCGCGTCATTACTGCCTGATGATGCAAACACATTTTTATGTAAATTCCATTTGGTAAGGTTGGAGGTTGACAGCATATAGTATTCATCCGAACAATAGCTTGCTGCAGATTTATCGAGGGAGCCGTACACATATAAGTTGCCATCTTTCCATACATGCCCGGCAGGATCTGCAATAAATATCCCTTCGGGAGAAATGGGATTTTGCGCTATTGTAATACCGCTAAATGATAGAAGATCAAATAAAAGAAGCAAATAAAAAAGTTTCATAATCATTAAGCAATTTAACCGTTAGGTATATTTTACTGGCAGGTAAAATAGTTATTAAAAAAAATTTACGGTAAAGTAACCTAACCTGCTGCATTTTTGCCATCGTATTTTACAGCACAGAGCAGTATAGTTTTGATGCGTTTGCTGGCATATATTTTATATGTATCAGCTATAAAGAACACCATGAAGTTTTTCGCAACAACAGTGGAGGGGGGAGGATAGAAGAAAAAGAAGAAAAAGTACACAGTATTTCTTTGGAAAATAATATGCTATCTGATATGCGGAGTAATGAAGATTGTTTTTAGTTTGGTTTTGTGGAGTAAACTAAAAAATAGCTATGCAGGCTTCGGGTTGTTGATGAGAACAGCAAGAAGAGCTACACTTAAATTGCTTGCCAATACCTCCTGCCGCACCAACATCACCGTCCCTTTAAAAGTTTGATTGGCATTTCCATCATTTACCTGTAGTACATAAACGTAGGCACCGGTAGGTTCTTACAAAACCTACTGTTGGCAGAAGTTTTGAGATGCTCACTTCCTCGCTTTCTTAAAGTTCAAGGCAGGTGCTTAGCGACACTTAATCAATGTTGGTTTTGAATGGTACACCTGTACTATAATCACACAAAATTCAATCAACACTACAAATATAAACCCGCCATTTTCTTGCCGTCAAATTAAAAACCAGCAGGTTTTTTACTGACGGTTTTAAAACCCAGCAGCGGATCGTTTACCAAAAATGCACCTGCATCGCTCAAGTCTGCATCGCTGTTGTACCGGTAACTCCCTGTGTTTACAGTATTGTAAAAAGACATATCAGGCCTGTCATACCAGCCCCAGAATATCCATCCAATTCCATTCGCCTTGCAAGTTTGCATCATAATTCTTGGATTATATAATACATCTTTATTTTGCTCAATACCTGCTTTATCCCAACCAAACTCACCTACTACTACCGGTGCTTTTAAAGCCGCTAGTTTGGGTATCACTTGCTCAACCGAATTAGGGGGCGTCCACGAAGTAAAGGTTCTGTCGGCGGTGCGCCAAAAGCCATACATGTGTATGGAAAGCATGATATTTTTTTCAGGATCACTATCAAATAATGCATCACCCCAGGTTAATAGACTGTTAGGATTTTGACCGCAATTACCACCGGCATCAATGCAAATCAAGCTCCTGATGCCCGCATCCCTGAATCTTTTGATTGCGGTTTTATAACAGTCAAACCAATCAACCGTATTATCACCCCATTCGTTGGCGATATTTATAATCATTTTGCCTTCGTAATCTTTTAATACCCGCAGCATGTCCGGTGCAAGCCATTCATCTACTATTTGCTTAATACCCATTTTCCCATCACCCGCAGGCCTGAAACATTCCGTAACACAGGTGCCATCATGCATTTCCAGCATAGGTACCATCCCGGCATCAATTGTTTTTTTAATCAGGTTTCTTTTTTGTGCAGCAGTCATTGATTGGTTATTCCATGTCCAGGAACTGCCACTCGTAACAAGTCGAACAACGTTTGCTTTTGATTTTGGTATTTCTATTGACAAGGCATTTAAGCTGTTGGTCTCATTTAGCCAGATATGCACACTGTTTACGCCATAAGGTATCCAGGGTGTTCCATCCTTATCTGCAATATTTCCATCCTTTACTTTCAAGCCCACGTAGGCAGCAGGTGGTGGGGGCAATGGTGGCTCATTTAGTTTCTTTTTACAACTGCCGCAAAGCAGCAATGCAAATAGTACAAACCCTGGAAAGTAAACTCTGAAATAGCTTTTCATCGTATAATTTTGTATAAAGTTAATTTCCTCATGATAACAACTTGCCTGTACTGTGCTGCAACTGTTGCAAAGAAAGCTACGGCAGTTTACATAATGAGACCATAGATTACAATCAATCACAATTTTTTATGCTGATTTCAAAATGTGTTTTCATAACCATCGGATTTTTTCGTAGTATCTTATTGCTTTCATCCTATTGGCTCGTTTTCATATTAGATAACCTGTAAAAGATCAATAAAATTTTACCCGGCTCACAATTATTTATTAGCAGGCGTTTCAATAATTTAACCTTCCCACCCATGTAAGGTTTTGCCATCAAATATTTGTTTAAAACCGGTCGGCACGGTCGTGATCACGGATGCCGGACGGCAACTGCTAAAAAGCACTGCAAAGGCAAACAGGTAGTATGTAATCATTATATTTTTATTTGATACCTGATTTTTTACAAGTGTGTATAAATTTTATTTTCATCCATTTACCATCATCATTTTATCCCACTGATTTTTATCATTCTTGCAAAAGTAAAGTCAATGTTTTCGGGTAAAAATATTTCAATACCACCTGCTGCTTTTTTAAAACGAAGCGGAATACTTTTTTTATCAATTAATAAAACGGATGATGGATTTACCAGGCTGCTATCTTTTAAAAGGATGGTATTAGCTACAGGCTTTTGTAATATAAAAACATACAAAATTTTATTTTTTTGGGTAAACCGGATAGGGGTTCCATCTTGTAAAATACCGGCTGTTTTCTTCCAGGGATTGGTATCATAAATACCCTCGCTGTTAACCTGCATCCAGTCGCCTAAATCCTGCAGGCGGCTTAATTGGTTGGCCGGGATATTGCCCGAAGCGTCTGGCCCAATATTCAACAACAGGTTGCCATTTTTACTTACAATGTCTATAAATAAATTTATAAGCGCCTTCGATGATAGTAACTGCTTATCGGTTTCTGTTTGGTTGTATCCAAACGAAAACCCAATGCCACGGCAGGTTTCCCATTTTTTAAACCCATTGCTGTCTGGCACCGCATACTCCGGTGTTGTAAAATTATACAGGGTAGGGTATTGGTTCCACCGATCGTTAATAACCGCATTGTGGTTTGTATTAAATAAATGCGCAAAAACTGACAATAGTTTTACTCCCTTAGGATAATTAACATCGTTCCATAAAACATCTGGCTGGTAAAGGTTGATTATTTCATTTAATTGTGCATCGGCATATTTGCTATAGACTTCCGTAGCGGGCATACTTTCAAAAAGTTCAGGCCATAAATTGGTGATAGGATTGTTTGTAAAACTCCAATCCAACCCACCGGAATAATACACGCCCATTTTTATATTTTTTGCTCTTACCGCTTTGGCTAATTGACCAATAAAATCTTTACTGCTGCTTATTTGATTGGGTTGTAAAAAAGGGTGTGGTATTTTTGATGGATACATCATATACCCATCGTGGTGCTTGGCAGTAATCACTACATATTTTGCACCGGTTGCTTTAATAATATTGGCCCAATGGCCGGCATTCCAGTTGGTTGTTTTTTGTTGCAGGCTATCTTTAAAATTATAATAATCATATTCTGCTCCGTACTTGTAGGTATGATGAGTTTGTGTTGGGCTGCCAGGTATGCGTAAGCTGTTTAAGTACCATTCTGCATAAGGATTATTTGTATAGAACGCCTTCCAGTTGGTAACGGTATCTGGAGTGCCATAGGGTGTAGACCACGCTGGTACGGAGTATAAGCCCCAATGAATAAAAATACCCAGCTTGGCATTGCCATACCATGTTGGTGTTGGCCTTGCCGCTAAACTTAGTTCCGAAGCTTCGTAGTGAGTAATGCTTTTCTTTTGCGCCAAACAACTGCTGGTAGCTATTAAAAAAATTGGGAGGACTATTTTTATTAAAAACATTTTATGATATTTTAATTTATGCTGCTTATGGCAGCATGCTATGAAACAACAAATTTACTTGACGAGTAAAATATAATACGCATCTTTTGGCAGTGTTAACATAAGCATTCCATTGGTTATTGTTAATGGCAATTCTTTCACCGCATACCCTGCTGCATCTAACTGAATCGCTTTTTTTACAACGGTATTTTTTATACTTACACTTGCAAGGCAAGGCATACCAAGCCAAGGCATGGTGCCGGTATTATTTATGGTAAAGCCTTTTATTTTATTACCTTCTTTCTCTTTAACGGCGGCAGTTTCCTCCCAATTGGTGGGGCGAAATATAGTGCCTGCCTGTAATAATATTTTTGCTGATTGGCTGATGTCTTTTTCATCCATACTCACCAGTTCAATAGTGGCATATTCATTTTGAGATTGAATGATAACATCCCCTAACTGAAATGTTTTTACCGTATTTAGAAACCCACTTACCGCTTTTGCTTTTGGCGTATTGAGGGTAAAAATGCCATTTTTATAATCTAATTTTTGCTGGCCTGTTGCGGCTGTTACCTGTTGTGCCGTTTTATTGATCAATTTTTCAACAGGGACTAAAAGTTGCACGGTATCTATGCTGCCGCCATAGCTAGTGGTAACGCCGCCTGTTAAAAAAGTAAGCGGTGATAAGGTAGCTTTGTCATCTGTTTCTTTTGTGGTTTTTTCAAAGTCACGATTCGGGTCAAATGATTTTTCTTCAAAAATTTTGGGCACATCCCGGTTAAATATCCCCGTTAATGTACGCTGCTCTTTTACTGCTGTGGCAGCTTTTACATAACCAAGCCGGTGCAATAAAGCATTGGCCGGAAACATGCCAACTTCGCCAGGGGTTGAGTTACTCCACCTGCTTAATGGGTGCTGTCCGGCTACCTCAACGAATTTGAAGTACGGATCATTATTAAAATTTACTGCTGTTGGCATAAACCAAAAAAAAGCATCCAGGCCAGTAAGGCCGCCGTACGCAGCCACCAGCAGTGATCCTTCCGTCTGGTATTTGTTGGGCAGGTTCCAGCCACTTTCGGTAATCATCATGGGGTGGCCGCTCACATGTTTTAGATTAAAAGGTAAATCGGCCGGATTTTTTAATGCAGAGGGCGCTCCATAAAAATCACCTGGGTCTATTCTCCAGCCATCATTGGGGCCAGTGTGTTGTGGGTCAAAATATTTATTGGATGCTATAACATCTGCCGTGCTGTTGCTCCACCTTTCTGCATCAAGCAGGCGGCTTTGAGAAGCAGTGCGCCAGTTGTTGCCATTGATTAATTGTTTGCATCCCAGATCGTACCGGTAATATTTTACCATTTCTTCATAAAAGGCACGTTGTTTTCTTGCATAAAATTCTGTCTGGTCTTTTATCCTTTTTTCTTTACCGTTTGTTTGCGCCAACGTCATTTCGTAAATAGAATACAAGCCTACAAATTCCCTTGCCATATCATCATCTTTTAATACGGCATCACTTCCCCAGGAGTTCATGGCTGTTTGCAACGAACCATATTTATCTTTTAACCATTGTGCAAATTGAGTACTTACCATTTTAGATAGGGCTGGTTTTATACCTTGCATCGTCCAGAAAAATACACCATCTTCATTTTCTACCTGTATAATGGCTACGGCAGGCTCATCTTTTAAAGCCACGCCGGTATAGGGATTTGGTGTAGTGTATAAATATTTTACCCAGTTTTTATAAGCTCCTTTTAGTTTTTCGTTGAAGTATAATACAGCCCACATATCGTCTTTGCCGCTGTAGCCATCAATGCCCCATTCAGCAGGTACATGGCCGCCCATGTGGCCATTGTGTGGCCAAAAAGGAGAGATAACAGTGTAGATCCCCTGCCGCTTCATGGCAGCTACACAACGCCAGATATTTTTCACATCGGTCGTATCAGGGTTCATTATATTGGAATGTGCTCCACGAGGATTGATGGCTCCGTGATAGCGAATAATATTTACACCCATCTTTGCTAAAAATTGTGCAAGACTGTCTAATTTTTCATCAATCATTTCGTTTGCCAGGTTGCCGCCATTGCTTGCCCAAAAACGAATGGGTGTTCCATTGCCCTGCACAAAAGAATTGCCATCATCGCTTAATTGTATAAAGCCATGCTGCCCTGCGAAGTCTTCATTTAAATAACGAAGGTCTAATAAGCAACTGTCTGTAGCAGGGTGGGAGGGGTAGGTAAATGTCCACCATGATTTATCGGGGTTTTGGGCAAATATAGTTGTTGCCATCAACACAATGAACAGCGTCAAATTTGTTCTTTTCATATTCCTTTACCTTGTTCTTTTTTATCGAATAATTATTTCCACTTGTCCGGTCTGCAGGTCCGTTCCCGAAAACTTAACTACTACCTTTCCTGCTTTATCAGTAGCCTGAACAGTAGCCAGCAAACGGCCATTGAAAGCTTTCCTGCTGGATGTTTTATATGGGTCATGACTGCGTTGATCCCCATTATCAAGTCCAATTAATGTTGCAGGCCCATCAATGCTTACCGAAATTTCTTGTTGGTTATCATGTACAGGGATGCCATTTTTATCCACTACATTTATTTCTATTATTGATACATCTGTTCCATTTGCTTGTAAGTTAAGTTTGTTGCAAACCAGTTTTATACCAGCTGCATCACCTGCTGTTTGTAACAAATGTTCGGTAACCGCTTTGCCATTTTTATAACCAATCGCTTTTATTTTTCCCGGGTAAAAAGGGATTTCCCATTTGGCATAATATAGATTTTTATCCACTACTTTTTTCCCAAGCGAAGAATCGTTCATCAACAGATCAACCTCATCGCAATTGCTGTACACAAAAACGTTGTTGAGAAACGATGCATTCCATTTCCAATTCCAGTGGGAAGCCGCAGGTCTTGGGTGCCACTCCGATTCAGGACTTTTGCCATTTTGAATGGCAATACGCACAACGGGTTCTTTGCTCCAATAACTTTTGCGTAAATAATATTCTGGCCTTTCTGCACCGGCCATATCAATCAGGCAAGCATCCCAGCCTCGTTTTGGCCAGGCAAGTCCCTCGCCCAGGTAATCAAAACCTGCCCAGATAAAATCACCCATTACATAATCATTGTCTCTTACAGCAAGCCAATAGTTGGTGTCGTGGTAGGTTTCGGTGCCCAGATACAATCTGTTTGGATATCTTTCTTTTTCCGGGGCATACATTTTATCTCCCGTAAATCTACCTAGGTAATTATAGCCTGCAATATCAAGGGTATCTAAAAATCCATTTTCATTTGAAAACATCACAAAATCGCAGGCGGCTGTTACTGGCCTGGTAGGGTCTTCATCATGACATATATTTTGCAGTTTTGCAGCCAGCAATGCACCATCAAAGGCTTGCTGATTGGGTATTTCGTTACCAATGCTATACATGATTACACTAGGGTGATTCCGGTCACGCTGTATCATCGCCCGTAAATCTGTTTCCGCCCACTGATTAAAATATAAATGGTAACCGTATTTCATTTTGCCAGCGGTATTTTCGGTGGTAAAACCATAGCCTTTGTTCCATTCGTCAAATGCTTCATCCATTACATACAAACCCATACTGTCGCAAATGCTATAGAACTCCGGTGAAAATGGATGGTGACTGCAACGGATGGCATTGGCACCCATGTCTTTCAATTTTTGTAAGCGATATTGCCAAACGCCATCCGGCACTGCATTGCCAAGCGATCCTGCATCCTGGTGCAAACAAACACCTTTTATTTTCTCTTGTCTGCCATTTACCAACATCCCTTTTTCTTTTGTAAATGCTATACTGCGTATGCCAATGGTTGTAACCTGATCATCTGCAATTTTACCATCATATTCCAGGGTGCTTTTTAAATGATATAATACAGGATTGCTACTGCTCCATAGTTTTGGCTTATTGATGGTAATGTTTTCGGTAAAGATGATTTCTTTATAATCACCCATTGGTTGTATTGATTTTTTTGATGCCACTATATTTCCTTTACCATCCAAAACGGTTGTTGTGATGGTTACCTGTTTAGTAATGCGCTTGTTTAATGCTGTATTGGCACGCCACCAATGAAACTCACTCTCTGGAAAAGCATTGGAAATAATTTTATAATTGCACGCAATGGTTGCAGCCTGTTCAGTTACATTTTTGTATGCAACGAATACACCAGTTTTGTTGTCAAAATGCAAACGATCAGTTACAACCAACCAGGTGTTTCTGTAGATACCGGCACCTGCATAATAGCGGGCAGAAGGTTCCAATGAATTATCAACCCTTACTGCCATTACATTTGTTTGGCCTGGTTTTACAAGTCCGGTTAAATCATATTCAATCAATGAATATCCATAGGGATAACGACCTAAAAAGTGTCCGTTGATCCATACCTCGGAGTTCATGTAAATACCATCAAACTGAATAAATATTTTTTTCGATTTTAAAGAATCAGGCAGGGTAAATGTTTTACGATACCAGCCAATGCCACCGGGCAAATAAGCGCTGGAAGCTTCACTGGGATTTGTTTTGTCGAAAGGGCCTTCAATCATCCAGTCGTGCGGCAGTTGAAGTTTCCGCCATTGTGTATCAATAAAATCTACATTTTTAAAAGCAGGGTTATCCCCTTTTATAAATTTCCAATCGCTGTTAAAATTTGTTTTTGTACGAATACTCGTTGCATTGCTTTGGGAATAGGATTTACAAAATGAGGTCATCAAAATAGCAGCAACAATCAATAGTTTTTTCATAATTTTTTTGGGGGCATTTCACCTAAGTAAATTTTGTAATTAATATAGTTTCCTAAATCTTATTTTAATCAATACTTGTGTTATATCGTTTGTTCAATAATAAAATAATCCATCGTTTTTCAGTTGATTACTTTTCTTCTCCCAACTTATTTTTTAGAAATAGAAGTGCTGGCGTAAAATGTAAATAGATAAACAAGTCAAGTTTTCGTACAAGTATTGTGTAATTAAGTTCATTTATTTTATTTAGCTGTACTGTACTATCCTTTTATGCAATTGCAGATGCACTAAAGGTTAAGCCATCCCGTAATAATCTGTATAGTTAATCTGCGAATTAGTATTCCAAAAGCAGTGTCGATTGTGCTGATAAGGAACCATTTTATTGTATAGAATTCGAAGTCTGCCGCTGTAATGATCCTGCTGATTAGAATTCTTTAAATATAACAGTAAAACCAGTATGAATGATTGATTTTGCTGGCAATTTATTACTTGCTAATTGTAAGACTATTTTGGATTTTTTTTATTTCTATGACCACACCTGATGCTTACTACTATTGTAAACAAACGGATTCTAATTCATTCGGTTGTCGTAAATTTTTACAGAACAACTGCCTCTTCTATGTTTCAGACCGTTTATGGTGTGCCTGCCTTTGTTCGATTTTTTTGAAATGTGGATGGAAAATAATCAATGACTTTCCAGATGGCAGGTAATAGCAGCAAGACCCGGAACAATAAAGTAATTCCATCTTGATTTACGATTTATCAGCGGAGTAATTTGTAAATTTTAGCTGGTATTTCCGATAAAGATCGGATATCATAAATTCAATTTGCCATTAGAAAATAAATTAGACTTAGTATTATTTAACACCGGTGTAAATAAGGATATCATCTCTACGAATCACACAAATCAGCACACAGCAGCCCGGTTGTACGATTATTTCAAAGTACATTTACGATCTTTCATTGGATCGTCATTGGTTACTAAAAGTTAAAAACATTCAATTGTATTGAATGATCCGTATAAAATAAACCAGAATAAAAATCACCCTACAAACTGTATTGATTATTGAAAAATAAAGAAACACATTGTAATGAAATTTAAAACAAAAGCCTTCTTTTTATTACCAGAAATCTTTTACCCGATTCAGTTTTTTATTATTTAACCAGGTCTTAAAACATACGACTGTTTTGGTGAGAATAAAATTACAATTAGATTTACGACGAGACAGCTATAGTGGAATCATTCACCATTGACCATTAAAACAAAGATAACCATGTTACAAAACCAGAAAACAGCATTTATAACCGGCGGTGCCAAAGGGATTGGACTTGCTACTGCCAAAGCCTTTATCAATGAAGGAGTAAGGGCATGTATTGTAGATGTAGATGAAACAGAAGGCAATAAATTACAGAAGGAACTCGGCGATCAGTTGCTGTTTGTAAAGGCAGATGTTTCTAAAGGAACGGAAGTGCAAAGGGCCGTGGATGCCTGTATCAAGACTTTTGGCAGCATTGATTACCTGGTAAATAATGCAGGTATACAACGCTATTCCAATGCAATGAATTGTACAGAGGAGGAATGGGATTTGGTAATAAATGTAAATTTAAAATCGTATTTTCTTTGTGCTAAATATTGCTTGCCTCACATAAAAGCTGCTGGTGGTGGCTGCATTGTAAATGTAGCTTCTGTGCAGGCCTATGTGGCTACCAGCAATGCCGTACATTACATTAGTGCTAAAACCGCTTTATTAGGCTTCACCCGTTCTGTGGCTGTGGATTTTGCACCGGAAGTAAGATGCGTAGCGGTTTGTCCGGGTACGGTGCGTACACCAATGGTAGAATGGTCTTGGGCACAGGCAGCAAATCCGCAGGAAATTGAAGAGGATTGCGTCAACATGCACCTATCAAAACGCATTGGCAATCCCGATGAAATTGGCGACCTGATCGTTTATTTATGCTCACCAAAAGCAGCGTTTATTACAGGTCAGGCATTTAGAATTGATGGTGGTTTGGGGGTTGGTATTGCGGGTGGAGTAAGAGAAGATCAAAAGAAGGGGTAGGTGGTTGATGCTGATAAAAATTACGAATTACGAATTACGAATTACGAATTACGAATTATGAATTACGAATTATGAATTACGAAGTATGAGTTATGAATTATGAATTAAGAGTTATGAATTATGAGTTATGAGTTATGAATTACGAGTTATGAGTTATGAATTACGAATTATGAATTACGAATTAAAAATTAAGAACTAAAAACATACAAATGGCAATGATTCAAACAATGCGGTGGTTCGGGCCGGAAGACCCCGTTTCACTAAACAACCTGCGGCAGGCCGGTTGCAGTGGGGTGGTTACTTCTTTACACCAGCACCCGGCGGGCCTTGTTTGGCCTGTAGCAGATATTGAAGAACGTATTAGTATGATTGAAAAAGACAATGATAAATTGTCTCCTTTACACTGGTCGGTAGTAGAAAGTATTTTAGTACACGATGATATAAAAAGAGGGTTATCATCCAGGGAAAAATACATTGAAACGTTTAAACAAACTATCCGCAACCTTGCGGCTTGTGGTGTTTATACCATCTGTTATAATTTTATGCCGGTACTGGACTGGACAAGAACGGACGTGAAATATCCAATGCCCGATGGTTCATTGGCGCTTAGGTTTGTATGGGAAGATATTGCCTTGTTTGATATCTGTATTTTAAAACGTCCTGATGCCGAAAATGATTATACGCCTGAACTGGTAAAAAGGGTTTGGGAAAAATTTCAACAATCATCTGCGGATCAAATACAGCATACCAGGGATTCTATTTTAATGGGATTGCCGGGCACCGACGAGAGTTTTGAACAGGAAAGTTTTAAACAAATTTTGCTGGAGTACAAACGGGATATTGGGGAGCAGCAGCTTCGGCAGAACTTGTATTATTTTTTGCAGCAGGTAGTTCCGGTGGCGGAAGAAGTCGGCAGCAGGTTGTGCATTCATCCAGACGATCCGCCGTTTCCATTATTGGGCTTGCCCCGTGTAGTGAGCAACGAGCAGGATTTGGTCAGTATCCTTGCTGCCATTGATTCGCCTGCCAACGGTATTACATTTTGCACGGGCTCATTGGGGGCTAATCCGGCCAACGATTTGCCGGGAATTGTGCAACGGTTAGGCAATAAAATACATTTCATTCACTTGCGCTCTGTTACAAAAGAAGCAGGCACCCGTAATTTTCATGAAGCCAATCATCTTTCCGGCGACGTGGATATGTATGCGGTGATTAAAGAAATTTGCCTGGAACAACACAGGCGTGCTAGCAACGATGAACCTGGTATTTCCATACCCATGCGGCCAGATCATGGGCACGTAATGCTGGATGACCTTCAGAAAAAAACTTATCCCGGTTATTCTGCCATCGGCAGGTTAAGAGGCCTGGCAGAAATACGGGGTGTAGAATTGGGGATTGAAAGGGCATTGGCAGAAAATTTTTAAAAGTAACTTTTATCATGAATATTGAATCCGTTTTTGACATTAGTTTAGATCATGGCGAAGGCCCGTTATGGGATGTGCAAACCAATAGTTTGTATTGGGTTGATTTGTTTGCAGGCGAATTTTATAAAGGCGATCCGGCCACAGGTGAATTTACTAAAAAGAGTATCGGACAACCGCTTGGTGTTATGGCGCTACGGGAGGCCGGTGGCATGGTGCTTGCTGCTCATGATGGATTTGGATTTACTGATATGGAGTCCAACTCACCGGTCACTCTATTCAATAATCCTCAACCCGATTTTCCGGAAACAAGATTTAATGATGGTAAAGTAGATCCTCTGGGAAATTTTGTAGCGGGCACCATGACCTTTACCGGGGAGCAACCCAATGGTCATCTTTACCGGTTACAACCCGATAAAACAGTGCATTGCCTGGAAAGTGAATTAATGCTGAGCAATGGCATTGACTGGTCGCCGGATAGCAATACCTGTTACCTGGTAGATACCAACCGGCATGTTGTGTATGCATACGATTACAACCTGCAGAATGCCGCTATCAGCAACCGACGCAATTTTATCGATTTTAGTGAAAATGAATTTCCGGATGGTTTGTGTATTGATACAGCGGGCAATTGTTGGATTGCCATGTGGGGCAGCAGTCAGATTATTCAGTTTGATGCAACGGGAAAAAAAGTACAGGAAATTGAATTGCCGGTTACACATCCCACAAGTTGTTGTTTTGGTGGGCCACAACTTTCAACACTTTTTATTACCACTTCCAAACATGTGCTTACAGCCGATGAAATACTTCAACAGCCACTCGCTGGTAAAATACTGAAAATAGAAACGGCTTTTCAAGGACAGGTAATGCGCAGGTTTAAAGGGTAATAATTTTATGTGATTGAATTGGCTTATTATCTATTTCTATTTCTACCGTGTTTGCATTTGTAATAATAGAATTTTATTGCTTATCCATTTTTTAAAGCATTTACCATGTAAATTATTTGAATCATCAGCAACACAAAGAATTGAATGCAACATCACTGAATAAGAAAGCAACCCGGCGATTAAGGGTTGCTTTCTTTCTTTAACGATCTTTTGTTTGCTGTTCATTAACCACAATTCATAAAAGCCTATAGTTGCCTAATCCAAATATTGCGGAAACTTAAAGGTTCACTCGGATCTCCATGATCCTGCAACTTGATGGGGCCTTTTCCATGAAATTGATATTTTGGTAACCCTGTATAGGGTGTATTACCGGTTATGGTTGTATTGTTTTGCACTAACACGCCATTGATAAGCACTGTTACACGAGCTGGTGAAAATAACGTACTGTCTTCCTTAAAACGGGGCGCTGTGTAGATTATATCATACACGTTCCAATCACCCGGTGAGCGTAATGGATTCTTAAGCGGTGCTGTTTGTTTGTAGATACTGCCTGCCTGACCATTTACATAGGTTTTGTTGTTATAATTGTCCAACACCTGAACCTCATAAATACCCTGTAGAAAAATACCGCTGTTGCCTCTTGCCTGTCCCGAGCCTGTTATGTTTGCAGGAGCAGACCATTCAATGTGCAGTTGAAAATCATTAAATTCCTGCACAGTACTGATGTCGCCAGTACCTTTTTTTACAGTAAACGCCCCATTCTTTACATCCCATTGGGCAGCACCGCCATCTTTATCTTTCCATTTAGAAAGATCTTTTCCATCAAATAAAACAATAGCATCTGATGGTGCCGTTATAAAAGCATTGGTTGCAGCCTTGCCTGGCATAACGATGGCTGGTACCGGCTCATAAAATTCGGTCATTTCTGGCTTCATCTCAGGAGCTGTGGATTGCGCTTGTATGCTACCGATCATCATAAAAAATGAAGAGAATAGTAATGAAGTTTTAATTGGAAAAAATTTCTGTTTGATCATTGTTGTGAATTGTGAGTGGTGAATGGTGAATTGTGAATGGGGAATTTTTGAATGGTGAATGGTCAATTGTGAATTGTGAATGGTGAACTAGTGAATGGTCAATTGTGAATTTTGAATTATCAATCATCATTTCGTAAACCTCAAACCTCAAATTATCAATTATCAATTATCAATTATCAAATTATCAATTATCAATTATCTCTAGTACCGTATTTTTTTTAAGTACGAAATACTATCCTGGAT
>Ga0163154_10001741_pt1 | contig 33227 bp, 31 predicted proteins | sample OliLakLV19MP9P1_FD_148649 | JGI IMG/M metagenome (GOLD analysis project Ga0163154, IMG submission 148649) | Freshwater microbial mat bacterial communities from Lake Vanda, McMurdo Dry Valleys, Antarctica - Oligotrophic Lake LV.19.MP9.P1 | ecosystem: Environmental > Aquatic > Freshwater > Lake >... | reverse complement strand
CTATACTGTACCATGCTGTTTTTATAAAAAAAATAAAATATTTTTATAAATATTAAAAAAACAAAGCCCGGTACAAAAAAAGATAATCGCTGAAAGTAAATAAACATTTTTTTGCAAAACAGTAATGATACCTGCTACCAGAAAAAATGTTTTCGGTGAATTTTTTTTTAAAAATAATATGGCATTCGCCGGAAAATAGTTACCGTTGGTGTTGAGTTTTATTTTTTTGTTATTTCATTAGTTAAAATATGTTCAACCTTCATTTTTAAATTTATGAACAAGTGTTTTTTTACTCAAAAAGATTATTTCCCTAACTGTTCTTTATCTTCATACCATTTTACAAATCAAGCATACATGGATTTGCAAAAGGCTTACTAATTCTGTTCCTTTTGTAAAATTATTAAACCGGTTTATAATGCATTTTCTAAAAATTGATACTACAAAAAAAACGCCCAAATACCTGCAGGTTGTTAATGCAATTACCAATGCCATCCGGCAGGGACATCTTAAAAAAGGGGATCCTGTTTATTCCATAAATGAGTTAAGTGATGAGTTTATTTTATCGAGAGATACTGTACAAAAAGCTTATAGTTTACTTAGAAAAAAAGGGGTAATTACCGCTATAAAAGGGAAGGGCTTTTACATCAACAGATCTGATGTTACCACACCTTTCAGAATATTATTACTCTTTAATAAAATCAGTAATTATAAAAAACAGACGTATAATGCCTTTGTGGAAACCATGGGAGAGATGGCTGTGGTAGATTTAAAAATCCATCATTTTAGTATAAAACTTTTGGAGAGTCTGCTATTGGAAAACCTGGATGAATACGACTTTTTTGTATTGATGCCTCACTTTTATGATGATGCAGATGACATATACAGTATTATAAAAAAAGTACCGGGCGATCAACTAATCATTTTAGATAAAGACCTTCCGCATACCTATTCAAAATATGCAGGCGTATTCCAGGATTTTAAAAATGACATTTATACCGCCTTGGAATCAGGCGTACATTTATTTAAAAAATATAATAAAATTATTTTAGTGTTCCCTAAAATAATCCCTTATCCCAAAGAAATTATTACCGGGTTTAGAAGCTTTTGCAGTAACAATAATTTAGTTTATCAAATAATTGACGAAATAACTCCGGAAACTGTTATTGCTAAAAAAGAGGCATTCATTGTAATTGAAGAAAACGACCTGGTTAATTTAATAAAATCCTGTCAAACGAATGAATTAAAAGTAGGTAAGGATGTTGGGATTGTATCTTACAACGAAACCCCCTTAAAAGAAATATTATTGGATGGCATAACTGTTATTTCCACCGATCACTATAAGATGGGTGAAACGGCTGCGAGACTGATTTTAGAAAACAGAAAAGAAAAAATTAAAAACCCGTTTGTATTAATAGAACGAAAGTCATTGTAAATTATGGGGAGCGTCTGTAATTCTACTAAAACCATCACTATGAAATACTTTGAACTACACTACAAAAAAGCGCTGTAATCCTTTTACTTTACTGCGCTTTTTTGTAACCGATACCGAAAATTATTTTATCTGAAAAAATATACTTTACCACAGGTTTGCCAGTTAAGTATTGCAGCAATTTATTTCTACATCTTATTATGGCCTTTGCACTTTATCGTAAAAAAGCCGCAGCCACTCCCCCATCTACATTCAATACATTCCCGGTGCTTTTTGAGAGTAAGCCCCCAACAAATACAAATACTGCGTTGGCAATATCCATCGGCAAAATTGTTTCATTTAACAAGGTTCTTTTTGCATAATAGCCTGGTAATTCTTCTACACTAATTCCATATGCCGCAGCCCTGCCATCTGCCCAGCCACCTTCCCAAATATTACTACCTTGTATTACTGCATCGGGGTTTACCACATTTACTCTTATTTTATCGGGGCCCAATTCGGCAGCCATTAAACGACTCATGTGTAGTTGTGCAGCTTTAGCAGTACCATACGCTGTATTGTTTGGGCCGCTAACCAAAGCATTTTTGCTCACAATATTAACTATGTCGCCACCCAAAGCCTGCTGCCGCATTATTTGCAAAGCTGCTTTAACAACATTGAACTGCCCTTTCACTAATATTGACTGTAACAGTTCCCAGTCCTCCATGGTAGTATCCGCAATTGTTTTTGAAATAGAAATACCAGCATTATTTATAACAATATCAATACCGCCAAAAGCCAATATGATTTTTTGATAGCCCTGCAAAATTGCTTCTTCGTTCGTTACATCCATTAACACATAAGTACTGTTATCCTTTCCAAATTTTTTATTAAAATATTTTGCAGTTGCTGTAAGTCTTTCTTCGTTAATATCTGTTAATAAAATACAAGCTCCTTCGGCTGCCAGTTTTTCTGCAATTGCTTTACCTATGCCACCACCGCTGCCGGTTATGATGGCAATTTTTCCACTTAATGGCTTTGGCTTTGGCATACGCTGCAGTTTTGCTTCTTCCAGCAACCAATATTCTATGTTAAATGCTTCCTGTAATGGCAGTGATACATATTCACTTACTGCCTCCGCCCCCTTCATTACATTGATGGCATTGATGTAAAACTCAGCCGCTATTCTTGCAGTAGCTTTGTCTTTTGCAAACGAAAACATACCCACACCCGGATACAAAATTATTACCGGGTTGGCATCTCGTATGGCAGGGCTATCTGCATGTTTGTGGTTATTGTAGTAGTCTGCATATAGTTTTCTATAGGCATCATAAGCAGGTGCAATTTTTTCTTTTACACCTGCAGTATCGCTCAAATTTTCACTTGGCGAAAGCTTCAATACCAGGGGTGAAATCTTTGTTCTTAAAAAATGGTCCGGGCAACTTGTGCCCATTGCTGCCAGGCGTTCCGCATCGTGGCTGTTTATAAACTCAAGTACTTTTTCATCATCTGTAAAATGTCCAATCATCCTTGTGTGGCTACTGCAAAACCCACGTAGAACCGGTGCCAACAAAACCGCCTGCCTTTGCCTATCATCAGCAGTGGCAGATGAAATTTTATTACCACCAAAAACAGGTTTTAGTTTACCCATATTTTCTTCCAGGTAGGTAGCATATTTTTCAATAACTTCCAGGGTATTGATGTAGCTTTCATAAGCAGTGTGGCCCCAGGTAAACAAACCGTGGCCGCCGAGCATAATGCCCCTGATACCTGGATTTTCGGCTAAACATTGTTGCAATTTCAAGCCCAAATCAAAACCAGGGCGCTGCCAGTCAACCCATCCAATTTCCCCATTAAACAAATGCTGGTTAATTTTTTTCCCATCCTTACAAGCTGCAATAGCTATGGCTGCATCAGGATGAAGGTGATCTATATGTTTAAATGGTAAAAAGGCATGTAACGGCGTATCAATAGAAGGAGCCTTTGATTGCAGATCATAAATGCAATGGTTAAAATATTCTACCATTTCATCTTCAAACTTTACCCCCCTGTAAACTTTTTGCAAAGCGGTCAATCGTTCCAGATACAGTGCAGCCAATCCATTTTTTTGAAGAGAACCAAGATCGCCACCGGAGCCTTTAATATACATAATTTCTGCAGGCTGCCCGGTTAATGGATCGGTAGCAAGAACTTTGCAACTGGTATTGCCACCACCGTAATTGGTGATGCGTAAATCGGCACCTAACAAATTAGAACGATAAATCAACAATGCAACTTCATCATCCTTAAATCCGGCAACAACATTTTCGTCCCATAAATAACTTACATGTTTCAATTGTAAAGTTTCTGTAAAAGCCATTTTTAAATTTTTAAGGTTATTAGCTGGCAGCAACCAGGCAGTAAAAAAGGATACTGCAAGTTCGTAGTAAATAGTATTTAAATAAGAGTGTTAAATACTAAATTAATATTTTTATACTTGCAATATAGAATTGTACTCGTAAATAATATACAGCACAGCACAGGATAGTATCATTGCATGCTACCGGCTGTTTAAAGATTACACCTAAATTTCTGTAAAAAAGAGCACAAAAAATACAGCTGGCTGGGATTATACAGCAACACACATTCAACTAAAATTAATGCTGTTCCTGTTCCATGTACCGGCTCCTGGTTTATATACCCCTTTGTTCAAAATCTTTACTGGCATAAACACATATACCAACGCTATGCCCACCCGTTTTATAAAAATGAATTACCGCTAATACATTTTATTAACTAAAAGAGTAGTAAATTAATTAACGCTGTGCTGTGCTGGGCTGTACTGCAAAAAAGCTACTCTCAAATTATGGTTATTTGGTAAAGTTGGTGCTTTGTTATCTATCTTAGTTAATTACAAAAGAACGATTAAGAAAAAAAACGATTGTACCGCAGAAACCTGTTATGGATTTTTGCGACACTTTTAAAATATGAAAAGGAAACTAAAAAAAATAACTGCGGCGGTTATCAGTCAATCCATTCCCTTTTTTTTAATAGTGATATTATTTGTTGCCTGCAACAACCACCCTACCCTTTTTAAAAAAATTACTGCTTCACAATCGGGCATCACTTTTAATAATACCATTGCCGAAAATGATTCCATCAATCCCATCGACCTGGAATTTCTATACAATGGTGGCGGTGTGGCAGTGGGTGATTTTAATAAAGATGGATTGCCCGATTTGTATTTTACAGCAAGCATTACCAGCAATAAATTATACCTCAATAAAGGCGGCTTGGCATTTGAAGACATTACCGAAAAAGCTGGTGTAGCAGGTGAGGGCCGGTGGAGCAATGCTGCATCGGTGGTAGATATTAATAACGATGGCTGGCCGGATATCTATGTATGTGCCACCATAAAAAAAAAATCTGAACAACGAAGGAATCTCTTCTATATTAACCAGGGGTTAAATAAAGACGGCATACCAACATTTAAAGACCAGGCGGCTGCATACCAACTTGCTGATACCAGCCTTTCTGTGCACGCCACCTTTTTTGATTATGACAATGATGGCGACCTGGATATGTACCTGGTTACCACCAAACTTGCACAGAGGGATGCTACCCAATTTATGAACAGTAATGTGGGCGATACTGCCAGGGATGATTACGATAAACTATTCCGGAATGATTGGGATAGTAAAGTAAACCATCCTGTGTTTACAGATATTTCAAGCCAGGCAGGTATTGCACACCCCGGGTATGGGCTTGGCGTAGCCATTGCTGATATTAATAAAGATGGCTGGAAGGATATTTATGTTACTAATGATTTTTATGGCAGCGATCTGCTATATATCAATAACCATGATGGCACATTTAGCGAGAAATTAAAAACGGTTTTTAAACATACCTCTCAAAATGCCATGGGTAATGATATTGCTGATATTAATAATGATGGATTGGCTGATGTTATTGCGGTTGACATGAATCCGGAAGATAATTTCAGAAAAAAGAAAAACATGAATGGAAATAATTATTTTGTTTATCAAAACATGATGAGTGGCTATTACATGCTGCAATATGTTCGCAATACGCTCCAATTAAACCAGGGTCCAACACTCAATAATAACGACAGCATTGGGCTACCAGTATTCAGCGATATTAGTTTTATGGCAGGTGTGGCAGAAACTGACTGGAGCTGGAACCCGTCTATTGCAGATTTTGACAACGATGGTAACCGGGATATTATCATTACGAATGGTTACCCAAGAGATGTAACCGACCATGACTTTGCAGCATTTAGATCCAACTCCAGCAAAACAATTTCAAAAAATGATTTGATTAAGGAAATACCACAGATAAAAATACCCAATTATGCATTTGAGAATTCAGGTAATTTACAATTCAGGAATGTAACTGCAGCGTGGGGTATGAAAACACCTTCTTTCTCTAACGGAGCAGTTTATGTGGATTTGGATAATGATGGTGATTTAGATTATGTAATCAACAACATCAACGAAACAGCATTTCTTTACGAAAATACCACCAACAGTAAAAAACAAATTTCAAAAAACTATTTATCCATTCAATTTAAAGGCGGTAAAAATAACATTGATGGCCTCGGTACCATTGGTGAAATATATTATGCAGGCAACAAACTTCAGGTGTACGAAAACTCTCCCTATCGTGGCTATTTATCAACCGTAGATAATAAGGCATTTTTTGGCCTGGACAGCATACACACAATTGACTCTGTTGTAATAAAATGGAACAATGGCAGCAAACAGGTATTAACCAATGTAAAAACAAATCAACAGTTAACTGTTACTATTGAGAATGCAAACCTTACAACAACAGGCATTGCAGCCGTTGCCACTAATAATTTATTTACAGATGTCACCGGCAAACTGGGTGTAAATTGCTTTATAAGAGAAACAGATTTTATAGACTTTAATGAGCAACGTTTATTACCCCATAAACTATCTGCTTACGGCCCGGCATTAGCATCCGGTGATGTGGATGGCAATGGCCTTGATGATATTATTGTAAGCGGCACCGGTGACTTTCCTGCAACTATATTACTGCAACAAAAAGATGGCAAATTTTTCAGTAAACCATTGCCGCATGTAATTGGCAACGATGTACGCAGGCCGGAAAGCCTGGGAACTTTATTGTTTGATGCTGACAATGATGGCGACCTTGATTTGTACCTGGCAAGCGGCAGTAACCAATTTGTAGCAGCTACAAAAAATTACCAGGATTGGTTTTATACCAACGATGGTAAAGGGAATTTTACTTTTAACGAAACAGGTTTCCCTAAAAACTTTACCAGCAAAAGTTGCGTAAAAGCGGTTGATTTTGATAACGATGGCGACCTCGATTTATTTATAGGCGGCAGGGTTTTACCGGGTAACTACCCCTTGCCGGTAAGCAGTTTTATCTATCGCAACGATACCAAAAACGGTGAAATTAAATTTACAGATGTTACCCCCATAGTAGCACCCGGTTTAAAAAATATTGGCCTTACCTGCGATGCACTTTGGACAGATTTTGACAATGATGGATTCACCGATTTAATCATTGCCGGAGAATGGATGCCGATACAGTTTTTTAAAAACAATAAAGGGAAATTAGAGAATGTTAGCGCAACATCCGGCATTAATACTGAAACTGGATGGTGGAACAGCATTACCGCCGGAGATTTTGATAACGATGGCGACATCGATTACATAGCGGGCAATCTTGGCAAAAATTCTTTTTACAAAGCAAGCATTGAAAACCCGGTAACCATTTACGCCAAAGACTTTGACAAAAACGGTGGACTTGATATAATGACAACTGTTTACTTACCAAATAAAAAAGGCGTTAGGCAAGAATTTCCTGCGCAAACAAGAGATGACCAGGTGGAGCAAATACCTGCGTTGAAAAAAAGATTTTTAACCTACAAGGATTTTGGCAATGCTACCATAAATGATATTTTTTCGGATGTTGAATTGAAGAATGCTGTTAAACTACAGGCTTCCAACTTTGCAAACAGTTATATTGAAAACCTGGGCAAAGGGAAATTTAAATTACATACGCTGCCTGTTATGGCCCAATTGGCCCCAATTTATGCAGTGGTTACAGATGATTTTAACCAGGATGGGAATTTAGATATCGCAATTAACGGAAATGATTTTGGTACCGAAACGGGCAATGGCAGGTATGATGCAATGAATGGATTGGTGATGCTGGGTGATGGCAAAGGCGCCTTTAAGCCGTTAACCATTTTACAAAGTGGCTTGTATATTCCAGGTGATGGAAAGGCATTGATAAAATGCCGGGGCATCGATAATAATTACCTGCTGGCTGCTTCACAAAACAACGGGTCGTTAAAAATTTTCAGCAGTAAATCGAAACAAAAAACAATCTCTTTATCAACAGGTGACAAATTCTGTATCTACCATTTTAAGAATGGCAAAAAAAGAAAAGAAGAGTTTTATATGGGGCAATCGTATTTATCACAATCAACTCCTTTCATTTTATCGGGAGAAAATATAAGTAGCATTGAAATAATAAACAATAACGGTGAAAAAAGAATCATTCAAAACTAACAACAGCTAATTTTATGGGCGTACTACTCGGCGTTTTTTTACATTTTATCGGCGGTTTTGCTTCCGGAAGTTTTTATATCCCATACAAAAAAGTAAAGGGTTGGAGCTGGGAAAGTTACTGGCTGGCTGGTGGCATTTTTTCCTGGGTGGTGGCACCTGTTTTAGCCTGCTATATTTTAGTACCGGGCTTTTGGCAAATTATTGGCAGTGTATCGAACGCTACTATTTTCTGGACGTATTTTATGGGGCTGCTGTGGGGTATTGGCGGGCTTACATTTGGATTAAGTATGCGTTACCTTGGCATGAGCCTGGGTATGGCAATTGCGCTGGGGTATTGTGCTGCTTTTGGCACTTTAATACCGCCCATTTTCAACGATATTACCGGCAATGTGGGCGAAGGTGAAACTACTTTTTCTGCATTACTTGCCACCACATCGGGTAATATTATTTTATTGGGTGTTGCAGTGTGCTTAATGGGTATTGCACTTTGCGGCAAGGCTGGTATGATGAAAGAAAAAGAGCTGCCTGAAAATGAAAAAAAAGCCACCATCAAAGAATTTAATTTAAAAAAAGGCATACTCGTAGCTACATTTTCCGGCATACTCAGCGCCTGTTTTTCATTTGGCCTTACTGCCGGTAAACCCATAGCTGCCGCAGCTTTACAAACAGGGATAAATTCGCTTTGGCAAAATAATGCCAGCTTAGTGGTGATACTGCTGGGCGGGCTTACTACCAACTTTATCTGGTGTGTAATACTAAACCTTAAAAATAAATCCTACGTAGATTATACTAACGGAAAAACACCGCTTGCAAAAAATTATTTGTTTGCTGCATTGGCTGGCACCACCTGGTATTTACAGTTTTTCTTTTACGGAATGGGCAGCAGCAAAATGGGTAAATATGATTTTAGCAGCTGGACGTTTCACATGGCTTTCATCATTATTGTAAGCAACCTTTGGGGCCTGTATTTTAAAGAGTGGAAAGGCTGTAGTAAAAAAACATTGCAGATGATTTTTACCGGCATTGCAGTGGTAATATTGTCAACCGTTATTGTGGGTTTTGCTAATTATTTAGCGGCAGTAAATAATAATTGATAAAATTTTAGCAATTATTTTTGTAAAATATTTTTAGTAGAATGTAGAATTTTATTCCATTCAAGCAAACCATTTAATTTAATTTAATGCGTTGCATCAATACCATAAGCAAGTGTTTTTTTACTTCAATGCTTATACCATTTTTAGAAATTGGGAGACAAAATAATTTTAGGCCTGAATGAATAGTTTATCAAAATAGTATTTTAATCCTACTAAGTTTTCTTCAAGATGCCAATATAAGACTGCATTAATCTTTTTCTGTTCATTCTCCGTTATCCGCCCTAAAGGGTGCTTAATGCAATTCTTTTTGTTGTATAAATTACAATATGGGTTGTCCGCCAAGCAGTAGTGAATATATATCGATTCTTTTGTTTCGGTCATTTACATCCTCATGTACACCATCATTTGCACCGCCATTTGTAAGGCCATTTACTCCGCCCATTGAAACACCATTTCCTCCGTCATCAAATTACCTATTGATGGCAACAATCAAATTATCCTGGTTACCGTCTTGGCTACCATCCTCGTTACCATCCTGATTACCGGTAAAAAAAATTTCGCTTACAGGTAAAATAATTTTAAATGTAGCACCCTCAATAAACTGCGACTTAGCTGCCCTTACATAAGCTTGCTAATATTTATTTACATTTAAAACACCAGGCCCCAATTCTTCCACCCGTTCTAACCGTATCATAAAATTTATAATGGTGGCATTATTTTGGGAACAGGGTAAACGCATCCGGACTAATGGGACCATTGCTATGGGGATTATTGTCATTCGCTGTTTCTATTGCCTGTTGGTTTATAATGATTGTTGTTTGGGGATTTGTTGTTGCATATTATTTCTTTTCTTTAGTTGGATTGAAAGAATCATTATCCCATTTTTTAGGATTATTGATGATGTAGTTTGCAATTGTTACATACGATTTTTCATCCCTGATGATGTGCTCATAATAATTGCGTTGAAATAATTTTTGATCAAATCTTTGCCAATTGTTTGATTTTACATTCCGGATGTATTCATTGGTTGACATTGTTTTAAACCATTGAATTACGCTGTATAAGGACGATCCTTTATGTTCGCCCAAAATATTTGAATCATTTGTATCCGTTGGGGAATTCGTTGGGGAACTGGTTTCGGAACCCGCTGGGGCACCCGTTGGGGCAGACGTTGGGGCAGACCTATGTGTCTGCCCTGTCTGCCCTGTCTGCCCTTCATCCATTATCGGATTTTCCAATATTCCCGTTGGGTTATCAGAATCAGGGCGGACACGTAGGTCCGCCCCTACATTTACGCCGGTGTTTTCAATAATACAATGAAAATGATTGGGCATTACAACATGTTCCAAACATTTTATATCGTTGAATTTATTTTCCAATTCTATGTACCATTTATTAATCATAATGCCGGCATCGTTCAAAATCATTTCTCCGTCTTTTATTTCTCCAAACAGACATAACCTTCTACGAACGCACATGGTAACAAAATATAAACCCTTTTGTGAATAATCATATCCTTTCAACCGGATTGATCGACGATGATGGATGCTGGGGTTATATGTTGGTTTGTTGTTCATTACTATTTTGGTTGAATTATATAATATCAGGGTTGACTCGTATTTAATTTCAGGGGCAACACATATTTATCATCAGGGTTGAAACATAGGTCAACCCATACGATACACACCATCTCTTTCTATGTCGATGCTACCACCTTCATAACCACACTCTCCCATTCTTGGCGAATTTACAACTGGCATTCTGGCATAATCTTCAAAATCACTGCATATTTGGCCATGATCTGCTGAACATGCTTCACAAAAAAAAGCATCCTGTTCATATTGGCAAACAGTGCAAATATTCTCAGCAGGTTTAGTTTTGCAAATAGCACACATTATTTTTAATGGTTCGTTCCTTGAAAGTAAAATCAGCTTTTCTTTTAGATTTAACTCAAACACTTTACCGCTTCTCAATGCAACGGTGGTGGTAGTTCCATAATCGTACTGATGCAATATTTTTAGTTTTGGCACAAACACATCCTTAACCTTATCACTCATCTCAATTTCAATATTTTTATGATCAAAATCGCTTAAATGACCACAACATTCTAACCAAATACGCCTTAGAAAATCATCTATGATTTCCATTTTTTGTTTACCCTCAACTAAAATTTCAAGAAACATTTTTCCGGCTTCTATGATAATATGATGGTAAGAGGCTGTTGTCTTACCATCATCTTGCTTTTGGGCAGATAAAAGATGTGTGTCGAGATGTTTGGTGAGTTCCTTTTGCGAAAAAAACTGTTTGCAATAAAGGCATTGGCCTTCAGATTTTAATTCTTCTTCCATATTGATAATTTATATTGATTCTGGCAGAGCATTTATTGTGTTTAAGTGACCGGAAGTATTGTGAAGTATAGATAGATAGCTGTTTATTCTATTTTTATATTCCATTTTAAAATCCTCCTGTATTTTATTTTCGAGTAAGCTGATCATTTTTTTTACGAGCAATCCCACTCTGTAATCGTAGTTGGTAAAACAAGTTCCAAATAAATTATTTTGTAACGAAAAGGGAATTGCTAAGACATACATTACCAGATCGGCTTCCATATTTTTTAGCTTGCATATTTTACCAAATTCGATTATGCGTTTTGAACAGGCAGCAAGCATGTTCCCCAATTTTTCTTCCTGCGCATAGCCCTTATACGATTTTTTAAAAAGTAAATCAAGATCCGCCTTTGCCTGTTCAAACAAATCCTGTTCACCAAATTCTTTGTCAAAAAAATTTACCAGCAAATAATCATGAAAGGATTTATCTTTTGCTGCTGCTTTTAAAACTAATTTCTCCAGTTGCTCCCTGGAAAGATTTTTTATTTGTGACGATATAGTAGCTGATGGTTTTGCCATGTTAAATTATTTTTTCTTTTAAACGCCTTTTTTAAAATACGTTGGGGCAGCCGTTGGGGCAGCCGTTTTTCCGTAACGTTTATTATTTGGGTTGACACGCAGGTCAACCCCAACAATAAACCAACCTCCCTTCAAACGCCATTTTTAAAATACTTTGCCTTAATGCCTCTGCCTGTTGCAGGCTTTGGGTTATGCTTTCTTCCATTTTATTGGCAACGCTGAGGCGGCTTTCGATAGCTTGGACGATGTTGCTTTGTTCTTTGATTGAGAAAATAGGAATTAGAGTAGCTTTTAATTGCGTTGTATTAATTCTTGGTCGTGTTGCACCATGAATTTCCTCAACAAGCTGATTGTATACTGCTCTCGTTGAAAAATAATAGACTAAATATTTTCTGTTGATTCTATGCTCTGATGTTCTAACTAAAAAACAGTCAGCTTTATTTACTGCCTTATCAATATAATCTGGTAAAATTACAGTTCTAATATTCTCTGAGATGAAAGAGGAAAATATTATATCAGCTTTTGAAACTGTATGATTTTTAATAGTTTCATACTTTTCATATGTTATGAACGTTCGGTATTCATCTCTAAATTCTAATTCGCCAATGTTCTCGAAGCGAATAACCCTAATACCATTGTCTACATAATCTACACTCTTGAGATTTGAGCCAAATGGGCCGTCTGATATTTTGTCTACAACGCTTTTTAGCTCGCTAATTTTCCACCCCTTCGGCAATTCCCCTTCATTTATATTCTCATTGGTTAGCTTTCCCTCAAATGCCCATTTTAATACCGACTGCCTGTAGGTTTTTAGTTGCTGTTGGGCGGTGTGCAGGTTTTCTATGCCTTTGTCTAACTTACTAAAGAGTTCTTCAATTTTGGAAACAATGGCTTGTTGGGTGGGTTTGGGAGGAAGAGGGAGATTTATATTTCTAAGGTTACCTAGAGGAATAAATCTTTGTGTTGTTCCTTTTAATAATTTCCTTTCGTTTAATTGCTTTTCAAAAGTGTGAGACCGTAGAAAATTTACCAGAAATGAAGGAAGGATTACCTTTTCATTTTTCTTAAATAATCCTACACTTTTAATGCTGAAATTGGCATCACCTTTAATGATTGCAGGATTGCCGATAGTTCCAATCATCGCAAATAAAATATCTCCTTCTTCTACCTTGGATCGTTTCGAAATTTCAAAATGGTCCACCTTAGAAATGTAACTTATCTTTTCAAAATCAATTGTATTTTCCTTTAAGTTTTTTGACGTAATTAATGGAATTCCATTTTCAGTGACATACCCCGGTGTATCATGTGTACCATCTCTAATATCCAATATCTCTGATGATGCAGCCCACTTCCACCCTTTTGGTAATTGCCTTATATTTTGCTCTTCGTTCATTTGTTCAGTATTGTTATTCTGTACAAGAGTGCGACGCCAATGAAGCTTAATGGTAGTACTTCAGCCTGGCTCATAATTATTTCTATTCGTTTAATAATTTGTCTGCACTTTGGCAAGCCTGGCATGAAAAAATAATCATTTCTTCTTTTTCCCTACTTGCTTATGTGCTTTTTTATCTTCAGTGTCCAATCTTCGGCTTATTTTTTTGAGGTCTTCTGCCGGTGGCAATGCTTCTGGTTGTACCCCACGTTCTTTCAGCATTTTTCTCACTGCAATATTATTTTCGGTATGCTCATTTGCAATAGGATGCTCGCCATGCAAATCTTTTTCTACCACATTGTGGCTGGTTAATTCATTGGCAAAATCTTTTGCCTTAATGGTAAGCGTGGGTAAAAAATCGGCTACTGGCCGGGAGGCAGGAACTCCTAATTTCTTTTTCATATCGTTGGTGGTAAAGCCGCCAAACAATGCCTGGTCGCCTTTGGATTTTACAATAGCAAAGCCTGCACTATCAACACCTCGTTCAAATAAAATTCCCGCCATTTTTCTTTTCGCTCTTAGTAAGTTTCTCCCTGGCACTCACCCTTTCTACATCTAATAACCTTTGCTCAATAATTTCCTGTTTCCTGCTTTGTACAGCAAAATAAGTTTGGGCAAATGCAATGGCAGGTTTGGCGGGGTCGCCGTTTTGTGCAATTAAATAGCATGCATAACGTGTTAGCGCTATATCTTCAATTTCTCTTAAGGCACCGCTTCCCAGTTCAACCATTTTGCCGAGGTCGGCAAAATGGTCTGATAATTTTTCGCCAACGCCCACGGAGGCTTCCTTTGCCTTCGCAATTACTTTCAGAAAATTATCCCATTTTGTATAGCCCAGAACTTCCTGTAATCCTCTGGCACTCCAACATTCAATGCCCTTGTAGTCATAGGCTTCGTCTTTAAACCGGATAAATAATTGAGCTATTAATTCTTTTTTCATACAGTTAGTTTAGGCTGCTAATATCTCATTTAATTCATTAATAATTTCATTTGTTTGTTCGCTAAACAATTGCCACAATGTCTGAACCATGATTTTCCTGATTAAAGGATTGCCATGATTGTTTTATTGCCGAATGATTTTGTTATTATGGACTCTTTTAAATTCGAGGCTCTTTGCTCCAAAATTTATCAGTAATCCAATTTCCATTTTATATGCCTCTAAATAATTCATTGCTTGTGCAAGGTGAACATCTTCCAGCTTAATTAATGCTTTCAATTCAACCATCACTTTACCTTCTACAAAAAAATCAACACGCCTTGTTCCTATTTCAGCATCCCTATAAAATATATGCATCTCCATTTCTCTTTCAAATGCAAGTCCTTCTAAATTCATTTCTATTTCCAGGGCTCGTTGATAAATTACTTCCTGAAATCCCTGCCTTTGCCGGCAGGCAGGCGTTGCCTAATCTTTTATGCACTTCCATTGCGCAACCGATTATTTTCTTTGCCAGATTTTCGTATAGCATATTTTAACGTTGATTTTCTTGACTCAAGAATTCCTTTATTTTTGTCTGAACCTTAATTTGCCTGATTAAAGGTTCGCTTGATTTAATTACTGCTCTAATCATGGTAATCATATAATCCTTTAAATCCTGATTCAGACTACCTACGCCGCAAGCACCTCATTCAACTCTTCCAATATCTTTTCATAATCGTCTTTAAACAACTGGTAGAACCTACCTAATCCTCCCAGCTTATTAAAAGGGTCCAGTTCAAAATCTTCTTTCTCCACATGAAAACTATTGGCCACCTAATCTTTTATCATCCGCAGCCATTGCATTTGATCTTCGGTAAATTTGGTGGTGATACCGGCCTGTTTTTTAAATACCCATGTTTGAAAATTTTTGTCTACTGTTTTATCATAGCCGGTTACCGTTTCATCCACACCGCTTACTTTACGGATCAGGCTTACCAATGCAATCAATTCATTTTTGGGAGAGCCGGTTGCTTCCTTCATTTGCTCATAAGCCCGCCATACATGGGCCGGTGCAATCAGCGGTTGTTCGGTGGTTATTTTTTCGTACAGGTCTTTAATCATTTTGTAGGTGAGTTCCCTGCGCTGGTAGGGCTGGCCGTAAAAAATCTGCAGGGCGGTTATCTCATCCTTGTGTGCTTCTATCCATGCAGTAAAATTGCTGATGGTGAGTGCGGCTGCGGCTTCCTGGTCTTTTACCCAACCAATATTTTGTATTTCATCCTGGTTAATGGTATCAATGGTTTGGTCGTATTTTTTGCGAACGTCCACAATAAAGTTGCGGAGACCGGGGTTGTGGAAAACGTTGATGGCTTGTTCGATTATTTGTGAATGGTGAATGGTGAATTGTGAATCGAGTTCAGCAGGCGAAGCACCCGGCATTTTATTGTCAATGGCTAATTGCATATTGGCTATTGTATCCGGGTCGTATGCATTCAGCAATTCTTTCACCACATGATTGATGGTATGTCCTTCGGCTTGTGTGGCGAAATTTGTTTTTTCCTTTTCGTTGAGCTGTTTATCTAATCTTATGAGGCGGTTGGCCAACGTGGTTATTGTGTCTTCATCTCATGCACCAACAGCAACAGCCTGTAACAGGTCTTTCAAACTTATACCGGGTTTTTTCTCCAATGGACGGCTGTCGGTTTTCTGACTTTGCTCTACACCAATGGCATCAATAATTACAAAATGAAATTTGGCATATTTAGCAGAAGGCGTTCCTTTTAATCTTAAGTCTTCCAATGAAATAGTTCTTGTTCCCCTGCCTTTCATTTGCTCATAATAACTGCGGCTTTTTACATCTCTCATAAAAACCAATACTTCAAGCGGCTTAATGTCTGTACCGGTAGCAATCATGTCAACCGTTACAGCAGTGCGTGGGTAGTAATCGTTAAGAAACTGGCTGAGTACGGTCTTGGGATCTTCGGCACTTTTGTACGTGATCTTTTTGCAGAATTTATTTTCTTCGGCAAATTCTTCCCGAACAATTTCTATGATGTCTTCGGCGTGGGAATCTGTTTTGGCGAAGATGAGGGTTTTGGGGACTTCAAAGACCTCACCCCCCGCTCCCGAAGAATCGGGACGGGCTCTCTCCGAAGGAGAGGGAGCCTGACCCTGCGAATTTGTTGGATCGTTCAATGACGCTGATACTTCGAGCCCCTCTCCTTTGTCGAAGATCCCGATCATTTGGGGAGAAAGGGGTTGGGGTGAGGTCAGACGATCTGGAAACATTGCCGGTAAATTTTCTTTTATTGCTCCTATGATGGTGCGGATGGTGCTGGGGTTTACAATGTCTTTATCCAGTTGCTTACCGCTGTATTCAATGTCATCGTCCACACTCTCCCAAAATTTTCTTCGGGTCAATCTTTCTCTTCTGTCTACATTTTTGCCTATGGAAATTTTACTGCCGTCTTTCGTAATTTTTGTTTCGATGGTAAATACATTGTAGGGAACGAGTACGCCATCAATCACGGCTTTTTCATAGCCATAATCACTCACCACATTTTTATTAAAATAACCAAAGGTGCGGTTATCGGGTGTGGCAGTTAATCCAATTTGAAATACATCAAAATAATCGAGTACCTGCTTCCATAAATTGTAAATGCTGCGGTGGCATTCATCCATGACTACAAAAATCAAAAACTCGATGGGTACTTTTTCGGTGTACACAACCGGCAAAGGTTCCTTTGGCATAAACCGCTCATTGGGATTTTGTTCTTCGGCGCTTTCATCCAGCTCTGTCCCTTTTAAAATGGAGTACATTCTTTGTATGGTGGAAATGTACACCTGGCTATCGTTGAAAATAGAACTGCTTTTTAACCTGGTTACACCATATAACTCAGTAAACTTTCGGTTATCATCATTGGGCACATAAGCCATGAATTTCTGCTCGGCCTGTTCACCTAAATTTTTGGTATCTACCAAAAACAAAATGCGTTTGGCTTTGGCGTATTTTAATAAGCGGTAGATAAATGTAATGGCGGTAAATGTTTTGCCGCTGCCGGTGGCCATTTGTATCAACGCTTTTGGCCGGGCATCTTTAAAGGATTGCTCTACATTGTTGATGGCAGTGATTTGGCAATCTCTGAGTCCGGCCGTTGGCAACGCCGGAATATCCTGCAATCTTGTTCTTAAAGATTTGTTCTGCTTGCTATATTCCAACAATGTCTCCGGACGATGAAAGCTGAAGACTGGTCTGCTCCTTGGTTTGATGTCCCTGTAATCAGTAAACCTGGTTACCTCGCCGGTGCTCTCATACACAAAGGGCAACTTTTCGTTGTGTAAGTATTTAAGTTTGGCTGAAGCATATCCTTCGGATTGATCTTCATGCATGGTTAGATGAACAGCTTCTTCTGCCCGTTTGGCTTCGATGATACCGACGGGTTTACCATCTGCAAAGAGCACATAATCTGCCGGGCCAATATCAGTCTGGTATTCTCTAACAGCTACGCCCGATGCTGCTTTTAAGTTGATTTGATTTTTTTTTTGTATAACCCAGCCGCACCGATGGAGGTCGGCATCTATTCTGTCACGGGCAAGTTGTTCCGGGTTTTGATTCAATACTTTAAGGTTATATGTGAATGTAAGCAAGACAATTGTTTAAAAGTAAATGATTCCCTGTGCGCTACTTTTATTTTAAGAGGTAGTTGATGTAAATTAATTTATAGGATTAGGCATATTAGTAGTAAATGACGGCTGGTTGTGGTCTTAAATAAAAAGTGCTAGAAATTTTCCACAACAGCCGTTAAAAAATCAAGCCCGCCCGGCTAACGTCAGTAGAACGGGGCTGTTTGAGCCAGTACAATCTGTAAATTATTTAACGCTTGTAGCGTCCCAATAGCTATATGGATCCTTGATTTTATCCGCCGCGGCGGATTGATCTTTTTTGTTACTTTTTTCATCAACCTGTCCCGAAAAAAATCGGGAGGTAAAAAAGTAAATAGAGTCTAAACTAATATCAACAAGGCTTTGCGAACTAAGTATTTAATCCTATTAATTTATTTGTTATTGAAAATATCATCGCCTGCTATTTTAAAATTATGTTGGCTATACCGTCAACACTCCCCCCTTCTGCCATTCATTTTTACGTTTAAACCAGGGGGAAATATGGGGGGCAATACTCGTAGATTTTTCACCCGTACTACCTTATAAAAAATTGTGATGTTTACTATTTTATGCAATCCAATGTTTACATATTTACCTTTAAGTAAAACCAATAATAAGAGAACATACATACCTCATCGTTCTGCTCAATGAGATTTTCTGTCCATTCTTTATAAAAGAAATTCCGCTGTATTTTAAAGGGCAAAATAGAAGTTGGTGAGATTTGTTTCTCCAGTAAGAAAACAACATTAATCAAAATTAACACTACTTCCCACCTTTGCTACCTGGGTGTTTAATACGCCCCACCGGCTCACATTATTTTGGGTGTATTGTACAAATGCAACTACTTTACAGTTGGCAAGGTTGTAGCCTGTTGCATTTATAGTATAGGTTTTTTCCCATGTTTCGTTTTTCCTTACTGTGTTAGCCTGTATTACATCACCAAAAATATCTGTTGCCGCAACTCTCATTACATTGTTATGCCGGTAATTTTGAATAGGGTCGCCTAAATTGAAAAACGGGCTTGTTGGCTGTGAGTCGTAGTAATTCGACTGCGGATAAATCAGGCTGTCTTCAAGCAACATTACAACAATGTTCAGACTTTCTGAAGTTGTAATATCAAACTTCACTTTCACATTTGCCGTAACCTGGTTATTACTGATAGTTGAACTAATTGCCAATCCACATTTTGATTTTCGGTTTAAATCATTCTGCAACATTGCAGCTGATTCATCCCAAATCCGATGACGGTTTACATAAGCAGAGGGAAAATCAGTTGTTTGAAATTTCTGGCGCATTTGGCGTACAAAAACGTATTCGAGAATATCGCCTGAATGCAGGGTGATTGGAATAATTTTATTGTTGTTTCTCACCATTGTATCAATCAGGTAGGTAAACCTTGTACAGAAACTACACCACATACCTGCAAATTCTTCAATGGTAATTTTTTTGCTGAATTTGTTTACCTCATGCTGAATTGCATTGAAACTAACAGGGGCAGATTCTTTTCCATTCAACCTTGCTTTTGCTGCATATGTTTTTGTAGCACCCGCTTTAAAAATATTACCGCTTATCAGGTTTCCATCAATTAATATTTCACTGCCGGCAGTTACATCCCTGTTTGATGCATCAAAGACCGATACTGTCAATTCGTCCAACCCATCATTATAAATAGCAGGCGTATTTAATTCTATCCTTAATTCATTGGGAACCGCTGCAACTTCATCCTTTTTTGAGCAGGAAAACATAACTGCACACAATGAAATAAATAGTAGATATTGCATTTTTTTCATGCACTAAAGATATTACTAAAACACCTAACAGGCAAAGCTTTGGGGCTTTTGTTTTTAATGTCGGGCAGGCGACAACAACATTGAAATAAATATTGTACCTACACGTTTTGTTATTAAATTAATTTTGTCACTAATGAACCTGAACTATAAATCAGCGCTACTTTCATTTTCCTTATTTGTGTCTGCTTCTGCCTATTCACAATCTCTTTTACCAAACATTCCTGTTGTAAACAGCAAAGGGATATCTGTACCATTTAAATCTATTATTGACACCAATAGGGTAACAGTCATCAGTTTTTGGGCAACCTGGTGTGTGCCTTGCATTAACGAACTGGATGCTTTGCAGGAAAAAATAGATGAAGGGAAAGCAACATCATTTAAACTGATTGCCATTTCAACAGACGAAGCAAGAACCGTACAAAAAGTGAGGCCGATGGTAAAATCAAAAGGCTGGACTTTTGATATATACCTGGATGAAAGCAATGAAATAAAAAGGGCTTTTAACGCAATTAATATCCCCTACGTTATTGTTATCAGCAAGGGAAAGATTGTTTATCAAAAAACTGGTTATACCCCGGGAGATGAAGAGGTGCTGATTGAAAAAATTAATCAATTAAATGTTTCCGATAATCCATGAGAAGACTTTCGATGTTTTTTTATATACTGCTGCCGGTAAGTTTATTGGCTCAAATTGATTTGGGTAAGTATGGCAATATCACCGGTTCGTTTGAAACCAATAATCAATTGTATGTAAGAGATTTAAAAACAAACGCTGTACTTCCGCAAGATAGAATTGGCTCCAACAATTATTTGAAAGCTGATTACCGGTTTCAAAAAATATCAATGGGTATGCAGTATGAAGCCTACTTGCCTTCTATCGAGGGTTATCCGTTTTTTTTGAATGATGCAAAACTTATTCAAAAATATTTTTCGTACCAGGACACTAAGTTCGGATTGACAGTTGGTAATTTTTATGAGCAGTTTGGCAGTGGCCTTGTATTTAGAAGTTGGGAAAACAGGCAACTGGGAATTAATAATGCAATGGAAGGAATCAACATCCGCATTTCGCCAACAAATAATTTTGATTTGAAAATTATTTATGGCAAACAGCGAAAGAACTTTGAGAAAAGCGATGGTACTATCCGTGCTATTGATGCCAATTATCAAATTGTAAAACCTGCTGAAATGAATCATGAAAAAAGCTTGTCAGTCGGTGCAAGTTTTGTAAGCCGATACCAGCAATATACCGGTCCTAACCCGGCGTTTAAACCAACTGTTAATGCATTGAGTGGCAGGGTAAATTATGCTGATGTAACAACTAATTTCTCTGCAGAATATATCATTAAAAGCAAAGACGAACATACAGCCAATCAGCAAAATACCAATACAGGCAAAGCGCTGTTGGTAAACTATGGCTTAACAAAAAATAATGTTGGATTCAATATTAATCTGCGCCGCTTAGAGAATATGGGATTCAGAACTGACCGGAATGCAGACCAGAGCCTGTTGCTGATAAATTATATACCGGCGCTAACCAAACAACAGGAATATTATCTCTCTAACATTTATGTCTATAACGCACAGGCATTGGGTGAAATTGGCGGGCAGGCAGATTTGTTTTTCAATATCCCCAAAAACACAAAGCTGGGAGGCAAATACGGAATGAGTATTGCATTTAATTACGCCCGGTATCATGCTTTGCAAATAATTGCTCAAACACCTACCAGTTTTGAAAGTAAATTTCTTGGTGCAGGAAAACAATTATACTACAGTGATATCAATTTGAATGTAAAGAAAAAGCACACTGCAAAATTCACTTCTTCTTATTTGCTGCAGCATATTTATTATAACAAATCGGTGGTAGAAGGCGGCAATTATGAAAATATAAAATCTACCATTGTAGTGGCGGAAGTATTATACAAGTATGCTACTAAAAAAGCTTTTCGGACAGAATTGCAACATCTCTTTACCAAACAGGATAAAGGAAATTGGTTTGGCATATTAGCGGAATGGAGCTATGCCCCACACTTTAGTATTTTTGCAAGTGATATGTACAACTATGGAGATGAAAACAAACAAATTCATTACTACAATGCAGGTGGCAGTTATACCACCGGGCCGCATAAATTATTAGTAAGCTACGGCAGGCAAAGAGCTGGGTTAATTTGTGTAGGCGGTGTATGCAGGTTGGTGCCTGCGGCAACTGGTTTAAATTTAAGTTTTACAAGCTCTTTTTGATAGCCATTAACCTACTGCTTCTTTTTTGTATTTTATGGTTGATGATGCCATTCCATATCCATACGGCAATTTAATTTCCGAAACTTCCTTTATGCCAATTTTAATTAGTGCCATGTGATGGATAGCATGCTCAAGGTTGTAAGCAATCTCCCTGAAATAATTGGTGGGGATATTATTTAACGCATCGCTGTTTTCATCAAAGCCTGCTTCTAATACCATCAATTTATTTTCATTCAATAAAGTGGCATTTATTTTATTCATTATATCAATGGCTGTTTCCTTTGATGTTTCAATCGTAATATCCCTTTTTCTCTTTTCGTAATTTGCAATTCCTGCTTTATATCCATCCTGTAAGCAAATAAACATTTCTACTATATGCCTTACATGCTGCCCGATACTTGCACCTGAAAGCGTATCAATATTTCGGCAATATTGCTGATTGGTAAGCTGTTCCAATGAACCTTCCAGTTGTTTAAAAATAGCATGAACAGATTGCTGAATTGTCATCGATTGCTGGTTTTAATATTTTTATCCTTCGCCTGCTTTTTTTCTTATTGTACACCAAGGGTCAATCAGTCCGTCATAAATATCTTTCAACTTACCCGTAGTCTCTTCGTATGATATCACTTTAATATTTACCATAACAAATTGCATCGATTGTGACAGATTAAATGTCGGTTAGCTTACATCTCTTAAAAAAAACGGAATCTACAAATGCGATAATATCTCCTGAACGGAAACTCTCTTGCGGTAATCCGGGTCAAAATGTTTGAATGTAATTATACCTTCCTTGTTAATGATATAAACTGCAGGAACCGGTAAAGTTGCTCCATTATTACCATTTACTTCATTAAAATCAATACCATATTTTTTGTACTTTTCTATAGTGGTATTGTCTGCCTGAAATGCCACATCATAGCTTTTCATAATTTTAAGACTATCATCAAAAAGTACGGAATAAGTAGCCTTTGTTTTCTCGACTGTTTTAGAAATGTTAGCTGGTTTTTCCGGAGAAACAGCGATTAATGTTGCGCCTTTTTGTTTAATGAAACCCAATGAATCCTGTAATGCATTTAGCTGCCTGTTGCAATAAGGGCACCATTGTCCGCGATAAAAAACCAGTACCACGTTTCCATTTTTTAATTCATTTTTCAAAGATACTTTTTTCCCATTTTGGTCTTTAGCAATAAAGACCGGGGCTTTATCATTTATCCCGATACCCTGAGGTGTAGTTTGAGCTATTACAGTCATGGATAATAACAAATTGACAATAATGATATTTAGTACTTTCATGCTCAGTATTTAGTTTGTATAATTAAAAGTAGGAGCAGCATTCAGAAATATGAATGCTGCTCGTTTTAAAATTTGGAAATTGGATTTTAACCTATTTTATTCGTCGCCTTTTTCATAAACTGCGCTATAGGTAACCTGTATGTCATCTGCTACATTATTTTTCTTTTTGCCCATTGGTTTTCCTACACCATAGGAACCGATTTCTTTCACTATAAATTTACTGGTAACAGTTAGTTTTCCATTATTAACTTCAATAGTTGCTGCTTCTGTTACGGGCTTAGTGATTCCTTTTATCGTTAAGTCTCCCGACACGGTTGCTGCATATTTACCATTCTTTGAAAAATCAATTGCAGCAAGGTTAGTGATTTTTCCTTTCAACGTCATTCGGGAGTATTGTTTGGAATCCATAAAGTTGGAGTTATTAAAATGCTCCTGCATCAGCGATTTCACAAAGGTAAAACTTTGAACAGGGACCGAAATAGCGATATCTCCACTGCCAGCATTAACCACACCTGTTACAGTATTGTTAGTGGCAGAAATATCTTCTGCATCTGTATGCGAAAAGATAGTAGCCTGCCCCGTTCTGGTTATATACTTTGATTGTGCGTTAACATTTAAAACTGCAATAGCAGCAATGGCGATGGAAAGAATGACTTTTTTCATAATTGTTTTTTCTGTTAAGACTCGCCTAATAAGAATTCCTTACAGAATTATAGGCTATTAACTTTTTTGATGGTAATTTATTTTTGTAGTAATTCGGTAAACAGCCAATAAATCATTATCACGGCTGCAATTAAAGTTTTGATATTGCAAAACGTCCAGAAAGTTTTTCGTTTTCTTTTATTCCTGGAGCTACTGCAACTGCAATTTGAAAGGTGACTCATTTTATTTTTTTTTTAGTAAACGGAACGGTTGGTTTAACAAGTAATGCGATTACAATCTTAAAAATGATGGGCTCATATTAATTCCAATCTTCAACAACATTAAATCGCTTTTTTTAATATGGAGCCGTATTAAATGCCTGGCAATTTCTAAAATAAAAAATAAGCGGGTTGGGGCTATTTTAATGTTGAAAAAATATGTATAAATTCTTCCTGAATTGAAGTTGATTTATCTTTTGCATACCAGCCATGCAATTCCTTTTCAAATTCCTCCCATGTTTTTCCTGCAGGATTTTTTTTCCAGGCAGTTAGCAATTCCCGGGCAGCCGCTGGCCGGGGCCCCCATGCAAAAGCCTCCTTACCCAATGTTTCATTTACGGCAATTAATTTGGGTATTGCCCTTGCTCCATTCGTAAGATAATTATCCATCAATTCAGCGTTTTCATCTCTCAATAAAATGTACAGTTTGATTTTGCCAGGATTCAGCTTTGCTAGTTCTGCAATTACCGGCAGGTTTTGAGCGCTATCGCCGCACCATGCTTCTGTTATAACCATCCACGTATAACTATGTTCCAGGTTTTCAACAGCTTTCTTTAGTGCGGGACTTATCGATATGGTTTTATGAATGCGCTGTGTTCTTGCAAGATTTAGTTTTGTAAAATCTATTAATGCCTGCGATGGATTCAGTGAACTTGTTTCCCCGTTTTTCGCCCATTCCTCAAAACGCCTTAAATAACTTTCGTATGTAAATAAACCAAGCGACTTTAACAATGTATTCATGCTACTATTTTTTTGATTGTGTGATGCCATGTTTACCAAAATCAATCAGTTGCTTTGGCTTTATGTAACCCTGTGTGAACGTAATTATTTTACCATTGGCATCGGTTATTATTAATGTTGGATACGCAGTAACTGAAAACTTTTCTGATAAGGCCGGGCCATCGCCTTTTTCCATATCAATTGCAACATTTATAAAGTTGCTGTTAAAATATTCGCCAGCCTCTTTATCAGGAAAAGTATTTTTCTTTAAGAGTTTGCAAGGGCCACACCAGGAGGCATAGGCATCCAGGAAAATAAGTTTGTTTTGTTTTTTAGCTTCTGCCAAAGCCTTGTTCCAATCGGCATCAATAAATTGAATACCCTGGTTTGTTTCAACGCCAGCTATTTTTAAAGCGGACGAAGTTTTAGCATTAGGCACAAAGGCAAAAATTACTATGACTGCAATTGCCAGCAGTCCTGAAATAAGCATTTTCATACGCATTTTTATTTTATAGACTGGTTTTTGCCATTTTCCTTACAATACATGCTTTTGCTTTAACATTTCCTTAAAGTCAAGCACTCAGGGCTTTATGGTTATTCCCGATTTAATATTATTGATAGTGTCAACCCGGTTGCTGTTGTATTTTATTATTAAAGAAAAAGGCACTTTTTTACCCGGAATTGCAAAATGCAACATATTTGACTGGTCAGTACTTAATCCTTCACCTACCATATTCCAGTTACTTATAGACGTGCTATCAGAAAAATTTAATGTAAGTTTTGCCCCAATTGCTTCATTCGTAACGGGCATTCTTACTTTCAAATAAGGGGCATTGCCGCCTTTATTGATAAATGCTTTTGATTCACCCTTAATATTAATATTCACCAGGTCAGGATATCCATCGTTATTAAAATCGCTGGTGAGCGGGGTGATGGCAAAATGTTTGTTTACTATACCGGCCTGTTCTTCTACCGAGGCAAATTTGCCGGTAGGAAGCTGAATTAAAAAACGACAGGGCAAGGGAAACAATGCATGTGGCGTAAAGCTTACATAGTTTTCTGCCACTACTAAATCCTGGCGTCCATCTAAATTAAAATCTTCGAAAATGCAGCCCCATGAAAATTCAAAATCGGCAACATTTAAAGATTTAGCAACATCGGTGAATTTAAAATTGCCCTCATTTTTAAACAATAACCAATCAGTTACCAGTTCCTGACCATCTTTTAAATCTCCCTTTGCCAAAAATTTTGGAATGGATGAACCGGTATTGGAAAAAAATAAATCAATCCGGCCATCATTATTTATATCCCCCGCCGCAATACCCATCGGGTAACCAAATTTTCCTGTCATGGGGTTAGGTGCAAGAGAAAACTTTTTACCTTTTTCATTTTTATAAATTCTGGGTTCGCCGGTATCATAGGCTACTACCAGATCAAGCCAGCCGTCATCATTTATATCTACAAACAAACCCTGGAAAGTATTGTGCACATAGGTTAAGCCATACGCTTCCGTTATATCTGTTAATGTATTATCTCCATTGTTGTGCAACAATACACTGCTGGACCCGTAATTTTCTTTGGTGAAAATTGTCTGACCTTCCATCGAATCTTTTTTTAGATAAGTAGAAAGAAAAATATCAGTGTAACCATCTTTATCTACGTCACCTAATGTAATAGTAGCAGGATTGGATTTTTGATTGAGCTTTATATCCAGTTTGGTTTCTTTGAATTTATCTCCTTCATTTTTATAAAAGAAAACGCCATCTTCTCTTGTAACCAGCAAATCTGTTTTGCCATCTTTATCCCAATCATAAGATACCGCTCCTAAAGTAGGAGCGTTTGTTTTTTGAGGCAGGTTTCCCTTCCATAGTTCAAACCTATCTTTATTAAATGTAAACAAAGCATCCTGCTGGCTATACCCTCCTCCTATAAACAGTTCATCAATGCCATCGCCATCAATATCAATAACTGCCGATCCTAAACTTGGTAAAGACTTTTCTTCATTAAATTCATGTTTAAATGGGATCGGCACTTCTGTGAATTTAGGAATGAGCGAATCCACAACCGTATAATCACATGCCTTAACATAGGGATCTTTTGTATCCTTATAAAAAAACCAGGTAACTATAGCTGCGGCTATAACAGCAATTCCGGCAATGACGAGTAAGGTTATTTTTACTTTTTTCATAAAGCTGTTTGTTTGTTTTTAAGTGCAATCAATGATGCTGAAAAAACTATTACATGTGTAACATTCATTGCCGTTGGTGCTAAAAAAATCCCAATTGAAGGCACTAAAAAGAATAAAAGAAAAACTGCCGCTAAGATTAATACCGGGTTAAACCATGCCATCCATTTTGGGTAAATGGTACTGCCTTTTAAAATGGCTGTAACATAAACGATACTGATGGCTAAAACAATCACCCGCAAAAGTTGCACCAGCGTTTCCATCAGCATTTGGTATTTATCCAGCAGGGCCAAAGAAGTTTCACCGGCTGCATAAGATTTTGCCATAAATCCCAGCATGCCACGGGAGCCAATCCACATACCTCCAATAACAAATGCAAATACGCCTAAAATCAAAACAGCCAATGCCATTTTGTTACTTCCTTTTTTGAGCGCTAAATAAATATGCCAGTAACCGGCAATATAGAAAGGTACAAACAGCACAGTAATAAAATGACCTGTTATCAACCGCCAATTGGCAATGGAAACAAAGAAACCATAATGGGCTTCGTTATAACCAGCCGCATTATAGTGTAATGAAAATTCCCCGATACCAACCATAACAGCACCTATGAGGCCGATGATTCCGGTGCGTTTTAAATTGTTCATGCTGGTTTTGGTTGAATGATGGTTACCTGAAAAAGTTCACTAATTTCCTTCCTAATTTATAGGCTGTCCATTCCCTTGCTTTAAACATCGTATCAACAGGAGTATGAAAAATATGGTTAGAATAGTTACTGATTGTTTTAACCGATATGGCAAGAATAATTGCCAGGATATGTTTCTCAGTGTATTCCGCCATTAAAAATCCCTTTACATCCTCATCATTTGGCCGGCCTCTTTTATTAACCATAATGCTGGTAAAATCAGACAGCACTTTTAATCTGGCATCGGGTATGTCTGTATCATTGCGAATAGCATCTGTAACAGCCACCGGCACCTTACTCATCATATCGGCCACTACACTATGTGCAGCCATACAATAATCGCATCCGTTTTCTTTGCTGATGGTAAGAAAAATAACTTCCTGTTCTGCGGGGGTAAAACCTCCCTCCTTGCGAAACAGGTGATAGCCTGTGCCATAAGTTTCTAAAAGCGCTGGCAGGTTGGCCATATTTTCATACATGTTTGGTATCATACCGGCCTGCTTCTTTGCAGCCTCCAACAATGGCTTTGCCCTTTCATTGGCGTTGTCAAGATTAATTGGTGCCAATGAAATTCTGTACGTATTGTCCTGATTGTCCATAAAACTGAAATTTTAAAAGTGATTTTTTATCAAATTATTCCCATCCCCATTTTTTAAAAATACTGTGAGCTTTAGGTGTTTTCAAGAATTGAATGAATTGTAAAGCCGCTGTTTGCTGATCAGTAATTTTGCTGACCATAACCGGAGTACCTCTGTAAATATTCTTTTTACGGCGAATGGCCACTAACTCAGTAATATCTTTCAAACGGTAATACCAGGATGCGTAATTAATAAACACATCTATTTCGGGATTTTCTTTCCACTTTTTTATTGCAGTGGCCGTGTTATCAGCAACGTAATAAATATTCTTACGTACGTCGTCCATAAAACCTTTTTGTGCCAACAAGTCTTCCCACATGGCTGTTTGGCCTGACCCGGCAACAATTAATATTTTAACTCCGGGCTTTTTCATATCCCTTACCAGCTTAATATTTTTAGGGTTACCCGGGCGAACCAACATACCAGCACCTCTGATATACAAACCTTCTCTGGTTGAAGTATTCACCAGTTCGGGATATTTAAGAATAAAATTGTCCAACATGTACTCCGCCCCGCCAAAAAAAATATCCGCATTTTGTTTGGCTGCATTTATCCAGTTGGGTTCGGGCCCAGCAATAACTTTTACCGGAATATTATTTTTTGCAGAAAAAACAGCAGCTGCTTCATTAAATGGCCCGAAAGGGCCGCCCGGCCCATATACATAAAGTGTATCTGATGCACTTGCAGTCGTACTTAAGATTACAGCAAACAACAACGTAATAAAAATGCTTTTTTTCATAAATTAATTTTGTCTTTAAGAGAAAAGTGAATAATTATTTTTAGAGAAGTTTTGACTTTAATTCTTCCAGGGTTGATATACCCTGTTTGCGCCAGACTTCTTTTCCATTTTTATAAACAATAAAAACCGGAAGTGCTTCAATATTCATTTGCTTTAAAATATCGATTTGTGTGGCGGCATCAATATTTACCACGCTGTATCTATCAGCAGCACCGTTTTTAAGTTGGGTGATTACAGGCTCCATCTTTTTACAAGGTGGACACCATTCAGCGCCAAAATCAACCAGCACCGGTTTTGAAGAAGTAACCTGTGTGTTATATTGCAGCGTAGTAATCTGTTTCACTTTTACAGCACCTTCAACCGGCTTGTCAGCCTGCTTCCATGCGGTTAAACCGCCTTTCATATCCTGCACATTGGTAAATCCATTTTGTTTTAAAAGTTTACCGGCTGCTGCGCTTCTGGAGCCAGTTAAGCAATAAACATATAGAGGTTTTGATTTATCAAGATGTTGGGTACGGTCTTTAAATTGTTGTTGGTTATACCAATCTGCCTGTAAAGATTTTTTCAGATGGCCGGAATTATATTCGGATGCTGTTCTTACATCAAGCACCTGGATATTTGGCGCATTGATAGCCTTTTCAAATTCATTGATGGGGAGAGCCGTTTGCCTGGTTTGTGCCTGACAGGAAAGTATTAACAGTGATATTAATGAAAGTGTGATAATATGCCTCATAGAAACTAATATTTTATTTTACAACTGTATTCTGTCAATTATGACGGCAAACTGCCTAATACCTTACAGCGATAAAATAGAAGTATTCTATATGCAAATAAGCTTTAAAAATCAACTTGCACAGCAACTCAGTTTAGCAACATCTTTTCCAAATGTAATGGCGGCTAATTTTATTCCTTCCCCCAAAGTCAGGTACGGATAAAAACTCTCAGCTAATTCTTTTACGGTGATGCCGTATTTAATGGCCATACTTAATTGTTGAATTAATTCTCCGCCCTCGGGAGCTACTATTCTTGCACCCAATAATTTATCTGTTTCAGGATTGCGGATAAGTTTTATAAATCCTCTTGTGTCATTGGCTGCAATGCTACGGGGCACATCGCTTAAAAATATTTTAGAAACTTCAAAAGGAATATTTTGTGCGGTTGCCTGTGTTTCATCCAAACCAGCCCCGGCCACTTGTGGGTCTGTAAACACAACCCACGGTAAAGATGAATAATTTGCTTTTTGCTCTGAACCTGTAAAGGCATTCTCTACAGCAATCTTCCCTTCAAAAGCGGCAGTATAAACAAATGCAGGTGTATTGGTAACATCGCCAACAGCATAAATATTATTGAGGTTTGTTTCCATCATTTCATTTACCTGTATATGCCCGCTTTTAGTAAGTTGCAAACCGATATTTTGCAAGCCGATTTTTTGTGTGTTGGGTTTTGTGCCGCTGGCAACAACCACTTTTCCAGGCTCTGTTAATTTGGTAAATGAGCCATCCGGGCATTTGCAGTGAATGATGGTATCGCTTCCCAATTTTTCAAACTTAACAGCACGGAAATTTGGAAGGAATTCGATTCCCTCATTGCCCAAATGTTTTTGCAACTCTTCGCTTATGTCAGGTGTTTGAGTTCTTAATACCCGGTCAGTAAATTCAATGATTCTGATTTTTACGCCGAGGCGGTTATAAGCCATTGCTATTTCAAGACCAATATAACCGGCTCCCATAATTGTGATGCTCTCCGGTTTTTCTTCTAAATCAAATAATGATGCATTAGTGAGATGGCCAATTTCTTTCAGACCTTCAATGTCAGGAACATTGGTAGTGGCACCTGTAGCGATAATGAATTTTATAGCGGTATATTTTTCTTTTCCATCTACAAGAATTGTTTTCTCATCAATGAATTCAGCCCAACCTTTAAGTAGAGTCAGGTTTGCGAAATCACTAACCACATCCATGTATTTTTTTTGCTGCAGGGTTTTTACCAATTGTTTCTTGTCTTTTATCACTTGTGCAAAATCTATGTCAACGCCTTTGGGTTTTATGCCTGCAAAGTTTGAATGTGTAGCATGGTAAGCAGTTTCTCCTGCACGGATAAGCGTTTTGGAAGGTACACAACCTACATTAACGCAGGTACCGCCAAAGTCCAGGCCGGCATTTACCATCAGTGTAGTTAAACCCAGCTCATTGGCTTTAATGGCTGACGAAAATGCGGCAGAACCGCCACCGATAATGATTAAATCAAAATTATTTGTTCTGATATTGCTTACTTCTTTTGCTTTGTAATTGGTTGTTTCGTTGATAGCATTGATAATTTCTTCTTTGGAAATTACAGTTTCATTAAAAGTAATTTCGCCTTTGCTTTCGGCATGGCTTACTTTTTTTGATACAATGCCATTCTTTTTTTCCAATAATTTTTCTATGCTTATGGCACAATGGTCACAGGTCATACCCGTAATTTCCAGTGATAGTTTTTCTTCTTTCATTTAAAATTTTTATTTATTATCAATAACAGGTTTTATATCGCTTACTTTATACCCTGTTTCATTTACAGCATCAGTAATAGCCTGTTCTTTGGTTTTTGAATTATCAAATTTTACGGTGCTGCTGCCATTTTTATAGTCTGTTTTATATTCAAGCACACCTGGCACTTTTGACAAAGCAAGGTTTATATGTTCTGTACAGGCTTCGCAGGTCATTCCTTTAATTTTAAACTCCACTTGCTGAATACTGCCTTTGTCAACAACAATTATTTCTTTTTTTTCTGCTTTGGGATAAAAGATGTGGGAATATTTTGGGAAAGCCATCAGTGCAACAGCTAATACAGTAACAATTCCTAAAAATGTTTTGCCTTGCCAGAAGGATGGTTTGTCTGCTTCGCATGCACAATCTATATCGGCTTTTTTGGGTTTCAATTTTTGATACCATGCAAAAGCCAACACCGCAACTGTAATACCCAAAAGATAAGGGCGGTAAGGTTCCATCCACGAAAACGTGGATGCAATGCCGGTAGCGCCACTGAATAAAGCCAGCACCGGAGTAATGCAACATAAAGAGGCAACGGTAGCGGTTAATAACCCGGCTACCCAGGTTTTGCTGTTTGATTTTTTTGTGTTCATGCTAATTCCATTTTTGTGTTTAATTCATTAACATATTTAAATAAGGAGCGAAGCATTTTTAAATGTTCAGGTTTCAGAGAATAGAAAATGGTTTGTCCTTCTTTACGGGCACGGATGATACCGCCATCTTTCATTTTACGAAGGTGTTGGGAAATGGCCGGGATGCTCATACCCAGGATATCACTCAGGTCGCAGGGGCAGAGTTCTCTTTCTTGTTCAAATAAGTATAAAATTTTGAGGCGCACCTCATTACCGGCCAAAGCAAGTACCGATGCCATTGTTGAAAAGGCACTGGCAGTATTTTCTACTTTTTCTTTGCAGGCTTTTATCTGCACCGGGTCGGCATATAAACGGATACAAGTTGTCATTTCTTACTGATTTGGAAACAAAGGTATAGTATATTAATTATTTAAGCAAATTCTTAAGTATAAAATAAAAGATAACTTTGAGTTAAATAGAATAATGCTCCTATTGAGAAAATAATAAATAATCAGGATGTTCTCTCCACTGTACAGAATTGCTTTTGCAGGATAATCGAACCTGCCTCCATTACAATGTCTGTTGCGACTTCGGCTTTGTGTTTGACAGGGAAACGATGTACAGAACTACCCTTTTTCAGGATTGTTACTTTATTGGTTTCATGTTCAAATGTAGCTCCGGCATCATTCATTGAGTTGAGCACAACCATATCAAAATTCTTATGCTGCAATTTTTCAATTGCATGTTTCATTTCATCATTTGTTTCCAGTGCAAAGCCAATAGATAGTTGGTTAATCTGTTTAACCTCACCAAATTCAAAAGCTATATCTCTGTTCTTCACCAATTTGATGTAAAGTTCATCACCCGCTTTTTTAATTTTGGTATCACATATAACTGCTGGTTTGTAATCAGCTACTGCCGCTGCAAAAAC
>Ga0163154_10001740_pt1 | contig 33228 bp, 31 predicted proteins | sample OliLakLV19MP9P1_FD_148649 | JGI IMG/M metagenome (GOLD analysis project Ga0163154, IMG submission 148649) | Freshwater microbial mat bacterial communities from Lake Vanda, McMurdo Dry Valleys, Antarctica - Oligotrophic Lake LV.19.MP9.P1 | ecosystem: Environmental > Aquatic > Freshwater > Lake >... | reverse complement strand
CCACCACAGGAATGCCCGCGGGCTTGAGCTGCTCGCACGGCATCGAGGGTTACTTCTGGATCCAGAAGTGCAAAGGCGCTTGCTTCAGAATCCGCAGAGCCCATCGGAAGTTTTGCTGCGCCTGTTGGGAGGCAGGCCCCTCCGCGAGGTGTACAAGCTCAGCGTCAATCACGACTTGCCTGAGCGAAATCGCACACTCATCCGTGCGGAGTTGCGTAAGAAGTTTATTCAGGTTGAGCCCGAGGAAAGAGCAGAGCTCGTGTTGCGAACGGAGGGTCGAGTGCTCCTCTTGCTGACGGGTTGTACGTTCGATGGTCGTACCACGCAGATCCTGTGTTCAAAGAGTCTTGTCTCGACGCTTTTGATTGGAAACCTGGCGCGCTTTAGCGCAACCCCGCCACCGCTGCTCGCCAAGCTGCTTCAGAATCCGGTCGTGAGGCGTCAGCCGCAGCTCCGGACGCTGCTGCTCAAGCACCCGAACCTCCCGAGTGACGCCAAGCGTGGCTCGTAGCGGCAAACCACTATACTGCCTCAGGTTGGGGGGAATCGACACCGGAGCCAAGACTTCGAGATAGGCCTTATCTTTGGCGTGAGCACTGGCCGTAACAGACAGAAGACCATGGCAGCGCCACCCCCCCGCCGCATCGCCAACATGTCCCGCCCTGGAGAGTGCGAAGTCGGGCCGAAGAATCTCAGCGACCTAACGCTCATCCACGATCTCTTGTCCGCCCTGAACGACCCCTATGCACCGAACAATCTGATCGCTGATCTCGTGTTCAGAATCCCTGTGCTTTCGGCGCGCTGCTTGCGGCGGGCCAACCACGCGGCGCGGGTCTTGAAGCGCGATGAAGTGAGCAAGGTTCTCACTAAGATTGGGAATCGAGGTCTGGAGGCTGAGCTATTGCAGCTGCTTGAGGACCTCACCACGCTCAAGGCGGATTTGGACACGGATGCTTGAGGACCTCACCACGCTCAAGGCGGATTTGGACGCGGAGGCAACGTTCTTGAAACACCGCCTACAGATCAGCGCAGGCTGGCGATGAACTGCGGCACTGCGCCCACACCTTTTTCATCGACGACGCGGATGGTTTGACTGCCGATCACGGCGATGTCCGCCTTGCCGCGCAGAAAATCTACATCTTGCTTGGATTGCACGCCGAAACCCACTGCCAGGGGCAGGTCCGTGGCTGCACGGCAGCGCGCGAGGTATTGGTCGAGCTCGTGCGTGAAACTGGTTTCGTTGCCGGTCACTCCCTTGCGGGCGACCGCGTAGATGAAGCCGGAAGCGTGGTCGGAAATGAGCTTCAGCCGTGGGACGTTGGTGTTCGGTGAGTAGATGAAGATGGGGGCGAGCCCTTCGCGTTTCATGGCCTCCAAATAGACGGCTCCTTCCTCCGGGGGCAGGTCAGGAACAATTGCGCCGACAATGCCGATCGCCTTCATCCGCGCCGCGAATTCCGCCACGCCGTACTTCCAAAGGATGTTGTAGTAAGTCATGAACAGGAACGGGATGGGAAAGCGCCGGCTAACGATTTCGGCGAATTCCAGGCACTTTTCCACGGTGGCGCCCTGCTCCAAAGCACTTTGGTTGGCGTGCAGAATAACCGGGCCATCCGCCATGGGCTCAGAAAATGGGATCTGCAGCTCCATCAGCTCGACCCCCGACTCCACCATGGCCTCGACGAGCGCGAGGCTTTGCTCGAAGTTCGGATAGCCGAGCACGATATGTGTCATGAGCAGGATGCCCTTTTTCTCACGTTCCTTTCGGATGTATTCTTCAAGCACGGTACTGCTCCGCTTTGGCAATGATAAATTGCTCCCACTGGGGATCTTTGAAGGCGTCGGCAATCGTGAAAATATCCTTATCGCCACGCCCTGATTGATTGATCAGAATCACGTCGCTCGGGTCAAGACTGCCGGCTTCTTTGAAGGCTTGCGCAAAGGCGTGTGAAGACTCCAGCGCAGGTATCAAGCCCTCACGCCGGATCGTGAGCTTTAATGCTTCCACGACTTCCTGATCGGTGGCCGCTTCAAAGCGTACGCGGCCCGTTGCGTGGAGATGGGACAGGATCGGGGACACGCCTACGTAGTCGAGGCCCGCGGCAACACTGTGCGTTTCATTCATTTGACCCTCAGAATTCTGCAGAAAATAGGTTTTATAGCCCTGTGCCACGCCGATCGTCGCATCCGAGCTCGCCAGGCGCGCGGCGTGCCTTCCCGTTTCAAGGCCTTCACCGCCGGCTTCCACCCCGACGAGCTCCACCGCGGAGTCAGCGAGGAAGCCACTGAAGATCCCCATCGCATTCGAACCCCCGCCGACACACGCATAAACACGGCGCGGCAGCTTTCCCGTGCGTTCCAAAATTTGAGCGCGCGCTTCCTGCCCGATGATGGATTGAAAGTACGTGACCATTTCCGGAAAGGGATGCGGGCCACACGCTGTGCCGAGCACATAGTGGGTTGAATCCATGTTGCCCACCCAATCGCGGAACGCCTCATTGATGGCATCTTTCAACGTGCGGGAACCCTCCTTGACGGAGACAACCTCCGCACCGAGCCGCTCCATCCAGAACACGTTGGGCCGCTGGCGCTCCACGTCGACTTCGCCCATGTAGATCGTGCAATCAAAGCCCAGCTTGGCTGCCATGGTGGCGGTGGCCACACCATGCTGGCCGGCGCCTGTCTCGGCTATCACGCGTTTTTTCCCCATTCTTTGCACTAGCAAGCCTTGCCCCATCACGTTGTTCGCCTTGTGGGCGCCAGTGTGATTCAGATCTTCGCGCTTGATGTAGATTTGGGCGCCACCAAAAAATCGGCTCAAATTTTCAGCGAACGTGAGCGGCGTGGGCCGACACGAGTAGGTCGACATGAGAGCCTGGTACTCCGCCCAGAATGACGGATCGGCTTTGGCCTTTTCGAATTCATCGATCAGTTGTTCAAAGGTGGCGACGAGGATTTCCGGAATGAAAGCTCCGCCAAATTCGGAATAGTAGCCACGGTTTTTCATCGAACGGAGGCCCTTCGGGTGATCGATGACTGAGGCAGAATGAAGATTTTCATGGGTTGGGTTGGATGGCTTGAGAGAAAGTAACGCGATCGGTTCTGCAATAGAGCTCTGAATAAAGCGCCGCCGGCGCATTCGGAAAATCGAGGCTGCGCTGAATCAGGAGCAGCGGGGTGCGCGCTGAAACCCCAAGCTTCAGTCCCCATTTTGCTGGCAGCCGGGTAACGCGAAAGCTCTGTTTCCCGCTTACGGGAGTCAGAAAGAGCCGCTCCTTTACGATTTCAGAAAGCGACGCTTGTCGGAGATCGACGGCTTCGAGCCCTGCAAAAACGCTTGCAGAAAGATAGAAACGCTCCAGCAGCACCGGCTGTTTCTCCAGCTGGCCCATGCGTGAGAATTGGTAAACCATACTCCCCGTTAGGGGATGCTCAGCCTCCGCCGTGAACCGTTTGCGGCGAAGAGGCTCAACCAAATTCACCTGGAGCTTAAGCCCCTGCGCTTTGAAAGCGGCCACGGTTCCAAACGCGGAGAACACATCCACTTCGGGCGGGCTCTGCAACACGAATGTGCCTGAACCCCGACGCCTCTCAATCAGATGTTGCTTCACCAGCGTTTCGGTGGCTTGCCGAACCGTAGGGCGCGCAATTCGGAAGAGGCGGCTCAGCTCTGGCTCTGAGGGAAGCCGTTCGCCCGCAGCATAGCGACCCTGGCGGATCTCAGAAGCCAGTTGCTCTGCAAGCTGCCGATAGAGAGGAAGCGGGGAGCCAGGATTGAGCATTGCTTTGAGAAAGCCAGCTTGGTGCCTACCTGTCAGGTTGTCAAGACAACTTCAGAGGCCGAAGGGAGGACAATGGGGCGAAACCGGCGCAACTTGTCCGTGAGCACTATCTCAAAGTGACACAAGATAGTAAGCATGCTTACTACCTTCCAGGGAACCAAAGGGCAGCTCACGTGGCACGCCTGCGCCGCGGACCCGCAACTGCGCGGCGAGATTAATACGGCTTCGCGCCGCTGTAGTTGCCCGGGGGATCGTAGTTGCAGACCCAGAATTCCCAATTGTTAGAGCCTTGGAAGGGCGAATTCTGGCTACAGCTCGTCACGCCGCAGCCAAGCTTGGTGCTGCCGGCCCAGACAATTTGGGTGTAATGGCCACACTGCTGGTTCGCCGCGCACGTGTTGTCCGCGTAAGAATAATTGGGGCTTTCGCTGGCCCAGGCGTTCACCACATCCTTGGAAGTGATCACATTGTTTCCCGCCCGCGCAAAGATGTTTTCGCCGTACGGACCCTGGCTGTGCATGAAGTGACAGCCATCAGCCCAGCTTTGAGCCACGCCGGATATACCGGGATCCCAGACCAACGGCACCAATGGCACGGCAGGAGTTGGTGTGGCCGCCGCGCGCACTTCATTGTGCGCTGCCGTGATCCCGGCGAGAAGCCCAGGTTCAGGCGCAGCCCCTGGCGTAGAACCGCCCTGTGCCGAAAGCGTGCCGCCCGTTGACGTGGCGCCTCCACTCGAAGAGCCTGCGGATTTCGCACCTCCGCTAGGCGAGCCACCTAGGTTAGAATGGCCTCCGCTACCAACCGCAGCAGACGGCCCCGACGTCCCGTCGTCGCTCGAACAAGCTACGAGCCAGGACAAGCCTACCAAGGAAGCCGCTGCCAATTGGCGTTGTGAAAGACCCATGGGCCAGAGAATAACCTGGGTCAGCGCTGAACGCGACCGGAGCCATCGCCGCCCATCAACTTCTCCACTTCGTCGCGCTTCACATAGTTGTAATCGCCGACGATCGTGTGTTTGAGGCAGCTGTTCGCCACTGCAAAGTTGATCGCGCGTTCGGGTGGATCTCCTTGCACGAGGGCAAAGATCAGCCCTGCGCCGAAGGAATCCCCGCCGCCGACCCGATCGATCACAGTGATGTGGTACTTCGCGCTGAAGTAGGCCTTTTTGCCGGTGTAGAGCATTGCGCTCCAGCCGTTCTCAGAGGCCGAATAGCTTTCTCGCAGGGTGATCGCTACGCCTTTGAAACCGAAGCGCACGCACAGCTGCTCCGCCACGCTCTCGTAGCGCGCGTGGTCCAACTCACCGGACGTAACGTCCGTGCTACCAGCTTTGATGCCGAAGACATCATCGGCGTCCTCTTCGTTGGCGATGCAATAATCCACGTTCGGCATGAGCTCGCTCATCACGCGTTGAGCACTCTCTCGGCTCCAAAGCTTCTTCCGGTAATTGAGGTCGCAGCTCGTCGGTATACCGAGCCGTTTGGCGGATTCGAGCGCCTGACGGCACGCTACTTGGCAACGTTCGGAAAGCGCAGGGGTGATTCCGGTGAAGTGAAACCAGGAGGCATTTTCGAGAAGCTTCGGCCAATCGAGCGATTCGGGAACGATTTCTGCAATCGAGCTGTGTTCGCGATCGTAAAGCACGGTTGAGCCGCGTTGGGAGGCCCCCTTTTCCACAAAGTAGGTGCCGACGCGCTTGCCGCTGCGTTGAATCTGTTGGGTGTCGACGCCTAGGCCACGCAGCTGATTGATGCAGAGCTGAGCAAGGTCGTTATCTGGTAGTGCTGTTACGAAACGCGCAGGCTGGCCGAGTTGAGCGAGCGCCGCGGCCACGTTGGCTTCGGCACCGCCAAACGTCACGTCTAACGAGTTGATTTGAAGTAGACGGAGGTGTCCGGGTGGGCTGAGGCGCAGCATGACTTCGCCAAAGGTAACGACGGGTTTCATTCGAAGGTGGGCCTTTCAAGTCCGAGAAAAGTGGAACGGGCTTAGCACGGTTCTGAGCCGAATTTGGCCTATAATTGCCGGCGTCGGGGCCGCTAGTGGTCGGCCACTCTGGGGTGCGGTACACCCCAGCCGATGATGCGCTTTGAAGTCGACCCTGCCGCCCAGCCCTTGAGAATGCCCTGGAAGAAAGGGATCGCGGTCGGGCGCGCGTATGAGCTGCTCCGCGAAGATTTGCTAGGCCATTTGGGAAAAGCGCAAGCCGAAATCGGGTTCAGCTATTGTCGTTTCCACGGCTTATTTCACGATGATATGGCCGTGGTCCACCGTAAGCCGGATGGGACACTCGTCTACCAGTGGCATCAAGTGGACAAGGTGTTGGATGCCTTGTTGCGGCTTGGCTTAAAGCCATTCGTTGAGCTCAATCCGATGCCGAGTGCGCTCGCCTCCGGCGCACAGACGATGTTCTTCTACAAGATGAATGTCACCCCGCCCAAGGATTACAAGGAATGGGAGGATTTTGTGTACGCGTTTGCCGCCCATTGCGCGGCTCGCTATGGCATCCAAGAGGTGCGCTCTTGGTACTTCGAGGTCTGGAATGAGCCTAATCTCGGGGGATTCTGGTCTGGAACGCAGGCGGAATACTTTGAGCTGTATCGAGCTTCGGCCTACGGCGTGAGGCGTGTGGACCCAGCGCTGCGCATTGGTGGCCCCGCGACCAGTAAGGCGTCTTGGATCACGGACTTCATCGACTATTGCAGCAAGAACGAAGTGCCCGTCGACTTCGTCTCGACTCATCTCTATCCCCAAGATGAGTACGTCGAGTTCCCTGAGCCCGGCACCAGCCCGCATGCGCCTGGCAGCTTCTTCAAGCACACCGTGCGCAAAGCCCAGGTTGAAGTGGAAGCGTCCGTTTATCCGGAGCTGGAAGTGCATTGGACGGAGTGGAACGCGATGTCTGCGGATGCCGGAACTTCCGTGCAGTGGCTGGATAACCCTACTAACGACAATCTCTTCGCCGCGTCGTTCATCGTGGAGAATTGTCTGGCGCTGGATGATGCTGCCGATTCCTTCTTCTTCTGGGTGGTGAGTGATGTGTTTGAAGAAGCGGGATTCCCACTCAGCCCATTTTCCTGCACCTATGGGCTGCTGACGGTGCATGGCATTCCCAAGGCCTCTTACAACGCGTTTCGATTGCTGAGTCGGTTGCGCGGGGATCGGATGGAAGTCGCGCGCGACGGAGCGGGGCTCGCCAAAGGTCACACTCTTTTTGCGACACGTGAGGCTGAGTCCACCCATCTCATCGCCGCTAATCATCGCCCGCTTGAGGTGGCCGAACAGCCCGAGCTGAGGCATCAGGTGAGCGTTCCTGCGCATGGGGCGAGCGAGCATCTGGTGGTTCTGGAAAGGATCCGCGTCGGAGCCGGAAGTGCTTGGGAAACCTGGGTGCGGATGGGGCGGCCGCAAGAGTTGTCTTCGGCGCAGGAACGCCTGTTACGGCAGCACGCCGAACCGGAGATGCTTTGCCTACGAGTTCCGGCGAACGACGGAATGGTGGCGTTTGAGATTCAAGCGGGCCCGAATGAAGTTGTTTACGCGGAAATCCGGGCACTCGGAGCGAGCAGTGTGGGGAAGGGCTCGGCGGCGTCCGAGAGCGCGCTTTGGGATAAGCTGATGGGCGAGAAGAGCCGGTAGGCGAAGGCTATTCGGCTTTCAACGCCAACACTGGATTGATGCGCGCCGCGCGTTGTGCGGGCATGATTCCAGCAAAGAGTCCGGCAACCGTGAGGAGCGCCACCGCAATCAAGGCGACCTTGAAATCCACCGTCGGGGCAGAGAATGCCTCCGAAGAATCACCAATCAGCCGTCCGGCAATCTCCAACACCGCCACGGCGCAAACCAGCCCCGCGTAGCCGGCCACGGCGGTCAACGTGAGCGCTTCCTGGACGACCAACGAAATAATAGAAAAGGGAGTGGCTCCAAGAGCCTTGCGGATCCCAAACTCGCGCGTGCGCTCGCGAACAGTAATGAGCATGATGTTGCTCACACCCAGCATTCCCGCACACAGCGTGACTGTCCCGACAAACCAGATAAAAAAGCTGATCCCGAGAAAGAGATTGTTCACGCGGGTGAAATCTTCTGCCGAGTTATACGAGCCGAGGCCCTGGTCATCCTCGGGAGAGATGTGATGCATGCGAGCTAGGAGCCGGCGTGCTTTTTGTTCCACCTCCTTCGCGTTGGCGTCAGCTTTTAGAGCCATGGCGAACCAACCCACTCGATTCACTTGGTTGAACGCGTACTGAAACGTGGAAAATGGGAGATAGATGGTGGACTTGAGCTGCTCGGCTTGTTCCCCACCGGCATCGCGCTTGAAAGTGCCGACCACCATGAAATACACCGACTTGATCTTGATGTACTGGCGCAACGGGGGCGTATTCCCAAACAAGATCCGCTGCACATCGGTCCCGATGATCGCGATCTTGCGCTTCTCCGCCAAATCGAGCTCATTGATGAAACGCCCGCTGGTGAGTGAAATGCCTTCGACGCTACGCACGGCCGGGTAATCGCCCATGATCGTAAAATTCCCAGTCTTCTCCTTGAAGTTCACGTTGGCGCCGTCTCGATAGCCGCCGAGCTGAATGCGAGGTGCCAACTGCTCGATCTCGGGTAGCTCGCGCTGGAGTCGCGCAATATCTGCGGTCTCAAAGCGCACGCGCCGCCCAGCTTGAAAGCCGTGGTACGCCAGGCGAGTGCGTTGCGCCCACACGAAGACGGCGTTGTTCGCGAACCCGAGCAAGTTCTTCTTAACGCCCCCTTCGAGCCCGGTGCCGAAGCCGAGCATGATGACGAGCATGAAAAGCCCCCAAAATACGCCACTTGCCGTCATCAGCGTGCGCAGCCGGTTGCGCCGGAGCGTCTGCCAAACTTCTCCCCATTTGTCGCGATCGAACATGGCTCAGCCGTCCCTCAAGGCTACGATCGGGTTGATCTTCGCGGCGTTTCTAGCAGGGAAGAAGCCAGCGAGCGCTCCCGCCAGGATAACGATGGCGGTCGCGATCAGCGCCACTTGAAGGTTCACTTCAGGTTCCCTCAAATACTTGTTGTCCGGCAGGGTGCGATTCACCAGTTCCACAAGACCTACGGCGCACACCAACCCCAGATAGCCCGAGAGGGAGGTGATGAGCAGCGCCTCCTTCATGATCATTGCGACGATGCCACTCGGTGCGGCCCCCAGCGCCTTTCGAACGCCGATCTCTTTGGTGCGCTCTTTCACCGAAATGAGCATGATGTTACTCACGCCCACGAGGCCTGCGAACAGGGTTCCAATCCCGACGAGCCACACGAAGAGCTGCAGCCAATCGAAAATATCTGCGATTTTTCGGTATGTTTCCAAGTTATTCGTAACGGCAAGTGCGCGATCATCTTCAGGCGAGATGGCGTGTTTTTCGCGCAGCAGGGTCTTCACCGTTTGTTCCACGCGCTGACTTGCGCCGAGCTCTGTGGTGTTAACCGTGAACGAAAGAGCGTGCAGGCGTTCGCCACCGCTGTAGACGAGCTGGGCGGTGCTGATAGGAAGAAAAATCGTCGCGATCTCGCCTTGTTGGCCAGGGCGCGTGTAAACTCCTACAACTTGATAGTAAGCTCCCCGCACGTTGATGAATTTGCCGATAGGATTGGCCGCGTCGAACAGAAACTTGGCAACATCAGCACCAATCACAGCAATTTTCTTGCGGTCGGCGACATCCTCGTCGTTTACAAATCGCCCGAGCACCATCTGGGTTTTCTCTAGGAACTGGTGATCAGGGTGCACACCACGGATGTCGAAGCGCGCTGAGCGCTTTTGATAACTCACCGCGAATTCTCCCCAAAGGTGAAAGCGGCCACTGATGTGGTCGATTTCCGGCACTTCCCGCTTGAGCAGGCTGAAATCGGCATTTGTCAGGCGGATGTCACGCCCTGGGCCGCGGCCCAAGAAGGGCAGGCTGGTCTTTCTCGGGCGGATGAAGATCGAGTTGATGGCGTCGTCGCGGAAGTCATACAGCGCTGCGTTTCTAAGCCCTGTGCCGGCCGCGAGCAAAATCACCAGCATGAAGATGCCCCAAGCGACGCTGAGCGCGGTGAGTATTGTACGGAGCTTGTTGTGGCGTACCGTATCTAGGATCTCTTGCCAGCTATCCCAAGACATCGCAAGGTTTCCCTAGTTGTCGACGCGACCGTCTTTGAGGCGTATCAGACGGTCGGTGCGGTTGGCGATGTCAGTTTCGTGAGTCACGAGCACGATCGTGATCCCTTGTTGGTTGACCTCACGCAAGAGATCCATCAATTGATAGGAGGTTTCGGTGTCGAGCGCACCGGTTGGCTCATCCGCAAGAATCAGCTTGGGAGTTCCAACCAGGGCCCGCGCGATGGCCACGCGTTGCTGTTGCCCGCCGGAAAGCTCGGAGGGCAGGTGATTGACGCGGTGAGTTAAGCCCACGCGCTCAAGGAAATCGCGCGCCAGCTGCATGCGTTTTTTGCGTGGCACTCCTTGGTAGTAAAGGGGAAGTGCAACATTTTCGAGCGCAGTCTTGAAGGGCAAAAGATTGAAGGATTGAAACACAAAGCCGAGAAAACGATTCCTGTATTGCGCAGCCTGCCGCTCGTTCAGCGCTTTCACCAGCTTGTCGTCGAGGAGGTATTCGCCGGAGTCGTAGTCGTCCAAGATCCCAAGGACGTTAAGTAGTGTAGACTTACCCGAGCCCGATGAGCCCATGATCGAAACGAACTCGCCACTCTCAACCGTGAGCTCAATATCCTTCAGCACGTGAAGCGCATGATCGCCCATATTGTAGCTCTTGTTGAGCTTCTTGAGCCGGATCATGGCACCTTGGTAGTAGAGAGCGAGGCTTGCGCCAAGTGCTGGCAAGCGGACGGGGTAGGTGAGGCGCACCCGAGTGCAGCGATCGGGCCGTTCGAGGCGTTCCCAGGGCAGTTCCGTCGCTCATGGCTCCGAGAGCTGGGACTGGCGAGGTCGGAGCTAGGTGACGCTCGGGCGCTTTCTGCGTAGTGTTTAGGTTCGGCTTCGCCCAGGGAAGCCACCACCTCAAGCTATGCCGATCCCGAGTGTCCAGCGTCCTTTGCCCGTCGATCATTCGCGAGTGCTCCGCCGCTTCAGGCGCGGGCGTGTGCGACCGTTGGGCGTTGTGTGGTTTGGTATCAGTGATTTTTGGGGTCATCTTCGGCATTTTCTCGCGAGCGCGATCGCCACTGAAGACGTGGATTCGCGCGACTGGATGTGGGCTGATAGCCCGGAACGCCTCTGCGCGCGCGTCGCTCAATTGCTCGGGAGTCCAGGCGAAGGCGACTCTTTGGTCGAGCGCCTCGATCGTGATTTGTGGATAGATTACGTCGCGGATACCGGCGACGATTGCTCGGTGAGCGAGGCTGTCGCTCGGCTGATCTTTGCCGACTACGAGCTGCCCGATCCCGAAAACGCCGGCGCCTATTTGCTGGCACCGCGTGGGGATATTCTCATGTTTGGCGGGGACACCGCCTACCCCGTGGCCACGGTCGACGAGATCAATAATCGAGTGATTGTGCCATTCAACCGCGTGCTTCAGGCGGTCGACGACGGCAAAGCCCGCGTGCTCTTGGGGATCCCGGGCAACCACGATTGGTACGATGGACTCGATGGGTTCGCGCGCATGTTTCGGCGGCGTTCCGACGAAGACGCGGCCGCGGTGAGGCCTTCGGTTCTCAAGATCGAGAGGCCCCCGTTGGGTGTGGCAACTGATTGGGCGCGTGAATTCGTGCGTGGGGGGCAGGTCGAAAAACCGAAGGCCCTCGTTCTCATCGGATATGAGGCAGTGCAACGGGCGAGCTATTTTGCCCTGCCGCTCACTCCCGAGCTGCATTGGTTCGCGGTCGACCGTCAGCTAAAACACATCGATTTCAGGCAACGCAGGTTCTTTGCGGATGTTGGGTCCCGCATGCATCAGTCAGCAGCGCTTCTCATGTTGCCGGATCCAGTGCGCGCTTTTGGCAGGCCGAGTCCGACGGGGACAGGCATGCTCCAAGCGCTCCCGCTTGATCCGAGCCAGGATCGGTGCTTGGTGCTCTCCGGTGATATTCACCACTATGAACGCTGGCAGGAGGGTGAGAGTCAGCACGTGATCGCCGGTGGCGGGGGTGCTTTTCTGCATCCACCGCTGCTCTCGAGTGATCGACCAGCGCCTGTCGACGTGGAGTGGCCGAGTGTTGCGCAGGCACGCCTGCTATTGCCGCTGGTTCCCTGGAAGATCTTGCGGGGCCAGTCCGGCGTCTTGCCGCATGTGGTCTTTGCTTTTATTCACGAACCGATTGTGGGCTCCTTGTTTGAGCATGATCCAGCGCGAACGCTGCTGGCCAGCGTGCTCAGCGCGATTGCCAGCATTCTCTTGCTGGCGTTTTTAGGGGGGATTCGTCGCTCCCAGAAGCGCGGCTGGGTACTCGGGATTGCTACTGTGCTGGGCCTATTAGCCACGAGTGTCCCGCATGGGACTGCGTGGGTAATGTTAACTTGGGGAGCAATCTTTCCGGCTTGGCTTGCTCAGCTGCTCGCTTTGGTCCTATCAGTACTCATCGGGACGTTCATTTTTGGCATCTACCTGGCAGCGTTGACGCGTCTTGGGTTAGAAAATACGCAGGCCTTCACGGCACTTGATCACCCGGGGTTCAAGCACTTTCTGCGCTTAAGAGTGCGTGCGAATGGCGAGGCTATAGACGTGTTTTGCTTGGGCTCAGCCGATCCACTTGGCAGCACGGGAGCAGAACTCGTCGACCACTTTGTTTGGAAGCCGCGCCATCAAGTGACGAAACGTGGCAACACCGGCCGTCGCGCTTGATGAGGTGTGACGATCAGTAGCCGAAATCTGGTGTGTCGGGACGCTTGGGGCCAGGCTTAACGGTAGGTTTTGCAACAGGCTTCGCTGTCGGCTTGGGACGCGACGCAGGCTTGGAAACAGCAGGCTTGGTGGTAGCTGTCACGGGCTCAACCTTGGGGGCTTCTGTCGGCTTAGCCGGTTCGGCTGCTACGGGTTCCACGTTGGGCGGCGGTGGTTCAGCGGGTTTGGTGGCGGGCGGCTGAGCCGCGGGTACCTTCGCTCCCGGTGCCATCGCGCTTGCTGCCGTTGCAGCTTCAGCATCGGGCTTCTTGCCTGACGAGAGGGCTAAGAATGCGCCGCCTCCAACGAGCAAACAGATTGCCGCGGCTCCAGCGTAAAGCAGTCCGGAATTGCTCTTTTTGGGGATGCTGAGCTGCTCCTCCGTCGACCAGGTGCCGGCACCCGTGGTGCTGCTCATCGCGTCGGGTGCGATCACCACGGAAGGCTGGCTTGCATTGCCGAGCGGTACGCCGCCCGCAGGGGTCCCGACCGGTACCGCATCGCTATGTGAGCCAAAGGCTTCACGCGCCCTCCCTAGATGAGCTTCGGTACCGCCTGGCGGTGGAAGGGACACCGCCGCCCCCGTCTGTTGCCACGCGAGCAGCGCGTTGCGAAGCGAGAGGCAATCCTGAAATCGCGCCTCTTTGTCGCGAGCCATCGCTTTGTGGATCAAGCTTGCAAAACCTGGATCCAAGTCGGGCACAAACATCTCGGGCTTCGGAACCTCATCCAGAACGATCTTGAAGAGCAGCTGATTGAATGTGGAAGCTTCGAACGGCACTTTGCCCGTGACGGCTTCGTACATCATGACGCCGACGGCATAGACGTCGCTTCGGTGATCGGCTTCGGAGCTGCCGCTGGCCTGCTCCGGTGACATGTAATAAGGGGTTCCCATCACGGAGCCCGTGCGCGTCATCTTCATTTCGCCGCCAAGCGGCTGGAATTTCGAAATTCCGAAATCGATGATTTTGACGAAATCCTTTTGCCCCGCCTTTTCCTTCAAAACAAAAATATTATCGGGTTTAAGGTCACGGTGGATGATGCCCGCCGTGTGCGCAGCTTGAAGGCCTGTCAGCACCTGCGTCATGAGCGGCGCCACCTGCTCAGGTGTCATCCTGCCCAGCCGGCGAATGCGATCACTCAAGGGCTCGCCCTCAAGAAACTCCATCACCATGAAGAAGTCCCCATCGGGCAGATCGCCGAGGTCTAAGACTTCAAGAATATGGTCGTTGCCGATTCGGCCGGCGGCTTGCGCCTCTCGCTCAAAGCGTTGGACAACTTCCTTGTTGGTCGCGAGTGCGGCGTGCAGCACTTTGATTGCAACACGGCGGTTGATACGAAGGTTCTCACCTTCAAACACAGCCCCCATACCCCCCTCACCGATGATACGGATGACGCGATACTTACCCTGGACGAGATCACCTTCGTGGAGTGCCATGCGCTGTAACCCACCAAGCTAGCAGCAATCGCCAGCGTTCCCCCGGGTTCTTTTTTGGCGATTAGGCTTTTTAGCCTCCCTAGAATAGCCAACGCTGAGCAAAGCCTGGGAAGTCCGCGATTTCCAGGGTTATTGCGCTGAAAGGGTGGAGGCAGCGTGGGGTCCGGCCAGAAGGACGAACAGAAGCCGCTCACGGCTCGGATCGAGACCGCTTCCGTCAGGGGGGGGGGTGTGAGAACGCGCCGGGTGATGTTTGCGCCAGCTGAGGAGAGCTATGGGCGCTAAAGCAATCATGGCTGCCAGGAGTACGTACCCAGCGCTGAGTGGAATGTGGGCTTCATGCTCGTCGTGGGGTAGCTGGGTGATGAGCACTCCGAGTAGCGCGGCTACCAGGTGGGCCCAGCGGGACACCTCGCGACCAGCTGGTGGGTGGCGCACATCGTGAGCGGCCACGTGGAGGAGTACACCTGCCGTCAATGCCGCGACATAGGGTGTCGGATCGGAATTGATGGTGTTAACTTGGCTCCATACGGCCACACCAAAGATACCTGCCAACGCGAGCCAGCATGCACGCCACCCAGCAGAGCGTGCTCCCAGAAGCGTGCGGCATTTGAGAATCACGACGGACTCCACCGCTATCGCGTGGGCACTCAGTGCGATCAGCACATCTGCTCTCAGGCTATCGATTCGCGCGAAGGCACCCAGCCCTACGCCGTCCGCGACCCGGTGCACGAGGATTCCAGCAAAGGCCAGTTCGAGGCCAACGCGGCCCGGGCGGCCCAGTTTTGAGGAGGAGAGCCGTTCAAGCAGCATCGGGGTAAACATCGCGGCGCCCACGAGGCCGACGGCAAGCCAGCCGAGAACAGCGAAGGCTTCAGGAACTAGGCTAAAGAGCGCCACCGCGAGCGCGGCGGTCCAAGCGAACGTCCGGAGCAGGGCAGCCAATCTGGAATGGAGCGGCAAAAGCGTGACCAGCGCGGCCAACGCTACCTGCCCTACCGCTATAATGGCCGCCAAAAACATGGCGGGCTCAGCGCTTCAGCACGTCGGCTATCGCGCTACAGAGTGGGTCGATGTTTTGGCTGGTGATGCCGGCAACGTTGATTCGCCCCGAGCCTACCGCGTAAATCGCATAGCGATCGCGAAGCGCCTGGACCTGCTCCGGTGTCAGCCCGGAGAACGAGAACATGCCGCGCTGCTTGGCGATGAAGCTGAAATCCTGGCTGACGCCGAGCCCCTTCAGCTTCGCCACAAACTCGGTCCGCATCTGGCGAATCCGCTCGCGCATCCCATCGAGTTCTACACGCCACTCACGCGTGAGCGCTTCGTCTTCAAGCACGGTCGTGATCAAGGCACCGCCGTGCGCCGGTGGATTCGAGTAGTTCGAGCGAATCACGCTTTTGATTTGGCTGAACGCGTCTTCAGCTTCTTGGGCGCTGTGGGTTACCAGCGTGAGCGCACCGACGCGTTGGTTGTAGAGCCCGAAATTCTTAGAGAACGAGCTTGCGATCAGGAGTTCGTGCCCTGCCTCCACGAAGGTGCGCACGGCTTGTGCATCTGCCTCAAGCCCGTCGCCCAGGCCTTGGTAGGCGAGGTCGAACAGCGGCAGGATCCCTTTGGCCTTGAGCAAATCGCTCAGGAGCCGCCAGTCTTCGAGGCTTGGATCGACGCCAGTTGGGTTGTGGCAACAGCCGTGCAGGAGGAAGACATCACCCGGTTTGGCTTGGCTGGCGCTCGCTTGCAGGCCGGCAAAGTCGAGCCCGTGTGTGCTCGGATCGTAATAACCGTACTCTTCGACCTGCATTCCAGCCGCGCGAAACACACCGAAATGATTCACCCAGGTGGGCTTGCTGACCCAGAGCTTGGCCTCGGGAAACGATTGGTGAAGGAAATCCCCCGCAACACGCAGAGCGCCTGTTCCGCCGGGACAATGCGCTGTCTTGACACGACTTTCAGCGATAGCCGCTGAAGCCTTGCCGAGAACCAATGTCTGGACCGCGTTGGCATAGCCCGGTGCACCCTGAATTGGCAGGTAGCTCTTGGACGGATCTTTGGAGGCCAATAGCTGCTCGGCTTTGCGAATCGCACCAAACGTAGGGGTCTTGCCGGCGTCATCCTTATAAACGCCCACACCCAAGTTGATCTTGTTGGGGTTTGGATCCTGGTTGTAGGCGTCGGTGAGGCCGAGAATAGGATCGGGTGGGGCAGCTTTGACAGTTTGAAACATGCGCGTTCGGCCATAGCCCGAAGCCAGACCTTTTGCCAACCACGCGGGTTTTTGCCAGTCTTTAGTTGGGGCGGGGTGTGTTGTAGGGAGGCAGAAAGCTGTCCCAGCGCTCACGGCGCACCCGGACTTCCGGCAACGAATACGGTTTTGGCTTCAGTGCCAGAAGCGCCGCCTCATCCACGAAATCGATCAAGTGGGGTGCGAGATAGCGCTCTGCGTACGCTCGATACACGCCGGACGTAACAAAGTGATCGAAGAGCTCCGGATCGAGATGGTTGTCTTGTTTCATGAAACCCATGATCCGCATGGCTTCGCTGAGAGTCTTAGCTGGCTTGTAGGGCCGATCGGCTGCGGTCAAGGCTTCGAAGACATCAGCGATGGCCAGCATACGTGCCGGTATCGACATTTCTCCGGCAAAAATCCCCTTCGGATAGCCGGTACCGTCCATCTTCTCATGATGCCCGCCGGCATACTCTGGAACGCGCGTCAGATTCCGCGGAAACGGCAATGCGTTGAGCATCTTGATCGTTTGGACCATGTGACCGTTGATAATGAGACGCTCCTCCGGTGTGAGCGTGCCGCGGGACACCTGCAGATTATCAACTTCGTCCTTGGAGAGTAGCGGTAAGGAACGTTCGCCAATCGAAAGCGTCCTCTGGGCGATTGCTTGGATGCGCGCTTGCTTTTCCGGTGAGAGGAACTCACCACCTTTGTTGGCTAGCTCGAGAAAAGCCAGGTCTTCCGTGAGCGCTTGCAACTCTGCTTCGTAGCTATTGGTGGCTAGAAATGGCTCCGGATCGCCCTCTGCTAGGCGCTCGAGATAACGGATTTTTGCGTCCCTTTTGAGCACCTCAAAGCGAGCGCGGATGATTTCGATACGATCAAAAATGGTTTCAAGCTTGGTAGCCTTGTCCATCACGTGGACGGGCGTCACGACTTTCCCGCAATCATGCAGCCAAGCTGCGATGCGCAGCTCGTACCAATCATCCTCGCTCAGCTTGAAGTCAGCAAACGTTCCCGTTCTTGCCTCGCACAGAGACTCAGCGATCATTTCGGTGAGGACGGGTACGCGCTCGCAATGGTCACCCGTGTACGGGCTCTTGGCATCGATCGCGGCCGCAATCATCTTGATGAAAGACTCCAAAAGCGCCTTCTGACCGTCGAGCAGTAGTTGATTGTCGAGAGCGATCCCCGCCTGGGAGGCGAGTGATTCCACGATCATCTGATCATCGAGCGGGAAGGGGACCACCGCGTGGGTGGCGCGATCCTTGGCGTTTAAGAGCTGTAGAACGCCGATCAAAAGGCCTTGATTGTTCGTGAGCGGGATCGTGAGGAAGGATTGGGAGCGGTAGCCGTTGCGCTCATCGAACGCTTTGGTTCCCGAGAAATCAAAGCCGTCGGCGTCGTACGCATCGGGAATATTCACCGAAGTGCGAACTGAGCCTGCGTAGCTGGCCACATTCTTGTGATTGGGCGCTCCTGTCAGCGGATCCTTCATCGGGATCGGCGGCAAGTCGATGGGCTTACCGGTGGTGCCACCGAGCGCCAGACCGAGCGAATCGTTGCGCAAGATGGCAAAGCGGAGCTCGTCTTTTTCGCTCTTGAGATAGAGCGTGCCGCCATCGGCGTTACACAGCTGCTTCGCCTCCAATAAGATCATCTCGATCAGACGGTCTTTGTTTTGTTCGGCCGAGAGGGCAATCCCTATGCGGTGCAGAAGCTCAAGGCGTTCGAGCCGCTCGGCAATATCTTCCGGAGAGTTCGAGACAGAATAGATGTCGTGAAGGCTGGGGCGATCTGCGGGTACCATGCTGCTCCTCGGGCGGCCTGTGCGGGCACCTAACTTCTGGAACCCACAAACCGCAACAGTATGGCGATACGCCTGGCCGGCGGCTAGTGGAGCGGCTCGCCCGAGCAAGCCTCGCGGCCGGCCTGCTGCAGGGCTCTGTGCCCCCTACGGCGCCGTAAGCCCAGTTTGAGGCGGCAACTCGACCTCAATCTTAGGAAATGATCGTCACCGAGAGCGCGCGTTCGATGAGCCAGACGCTCGCGAGCACCGCAATCGCAACGCTACCAGCGATGAGCCCCACGCGACGGTAGGCAATCGCATGCCGGGCCGCGTAGGCCAAAGGAACCAACAAAAGGACAATGGCCACCTGACCGATCTCAACACCCACCAAGGTTGAAGCCAAAGAGCGTGAGCACCAAGTTGGAACGCGGGAGGTCGAGGTCTATCAGGGTTGAAGAGAAACCGAAGCCGTGACCCGTTCAATAAAAATGTTGTCTAGGTAGCGGCCACGTCCGTCCGTCCTGATGTTGATGTTCGCGTTCTTAAGCTCCTTCGTGAAGGCTCCGGACGTGAATTGTGCGCCTTGGTCTGTGTTGAAAATACCATCGTGTTCGACAGGCGCCACGACAGCTCAACCTGCGCACACTCGCATCTCCATGTGCGCTTGAGTGGGGCTTCGTGTGAGCCGGTGATTGCGTGTGGCTCGGAGCTGCCAAAACCTGTGGCATTGTTTTGTGATTGCGATGAGCCAGGCTGGGTCGTGGCCGAGCATTGCCGCCGCTCACTTCAAGCGTGCGCCTGGAGTGACTCCTACTGAATACAGGCGGCGAGCTCGGCCATAGCGATCAGCCAGGGCGTTCAGAGCTCAACATGCCTTGCATCTGCGAACACCTGCTCGAGCAGGTCAGAGAGGCCGAGCTGTTGAAGGACGAGCGTGAGCGTATGGCCTCAGCAATCATGTCAGCATCAATGTAGAAGTCCTGTTCGAGAGCCGAAAAAAGGCCGGAAATATGACGCCCCGCTGTTCGCGCAACAAGATCTACTTCCTGAGTTGTGCGAGGTCGACCGTGAACCGAACTCGCAATGGACCCCCCTACAAGATACTCGATACCGAGACGTTCGAGTTCAGCTGTCACGCGAAGAGTGACCGCTATCGGCTCGGCGTCGAGGCTCACCGATGAACTTTAGCGCGGTGCGCATCGACTCGGGCGACCAAGGAGGCACCATACCGGAGCTTGGCCAACTGAATACGGAGTGCATGCTCACTAGTCGGACCCTCTCGCAAGCGGATCCCCGCGTGCGAAAGTTCGTCTGCAGCCCGGCAGAGCGCCATAGTCTGGATCAGTCGACTTTCGGGCCCCAACCGCCGGAGCCCAGCAATGACTCGTCGCTCCGCACCTGTGTGGGTGTCGTTGGGGACGCCGCGTAACTCCACGGTAGCGACCCTAGCACGAAACAGAAGCTCCGCACTAGCGGCGCGGATGGCGCACACATCTGCCACAGATTGACGCAAAGCTGTGTGGCTTGAAACTGTTCGGCCCCGTAGACTGAAACCTGTAGTTAGAGCGCCGCCCACCGGTCGCGGTGGGCAAGCAATCGCTGTCCATTCGACTGCCGTGACGGTAAGGATGCACCACAATGCTCAAAGTTTTATGCTCAACTCACGACTGCTCTTCTCATTTTTGGAGCAACCTATGGCTGCCAGGATTCTGTCGGAACCGGTCAGACCGGGTCAACCCGGACAGGTTCGTCGATTGGGATGTCCCCTCCTTGGCGCAGACTACGCGTTCATCAATCCAGCCCTGGCAGCCCACTACGGCGAACTACACGCTGCCCACCTTACGAAACGCCTTTGCACCCGTCCGCTCGAAACTCAACGTCATCACGGGGCTCGGCATCGACGAGGGCCAATACCCGCCCGCTACGGGATCATTTCTCGCGGGCTGATGGACCAAGTTGGATATTTGTTCAGCAAAATGAACGAAGTTGTGGAGCCCGACGGAACGCTGCTCGACAACGGTATCGGCATTTACAACAGCGATGGCGGCGAAGGCGATGGGCATGACCACAAGAATCTTCCAGTGCTCGTACTGGGCAGTGCTCTCGGCAAAATACCAACCGGTCGTAATTTGCTCGCCGTTGTCGTCGCACGAAATCCAGAACGTGTACGCACCCGTTGTCGGCGCCGTCAGATATCCACGCATGCGTGCCGCAAAGTCCTGCCCGACGTCGTCCGGCATTTGAAGGTTCTTGAGCTTCAGCGTCACATCCGGCGCAGCACTGTACGGAACCAGATTAACGTCTTCGCCTTTGATATTGTTCCATCGTTCGTGCGTGATGGTGCCAGAGTCGCCGAGCGGTGCATTGTCAGCTGGACGCTCCGCATCCGTGCTTGGGTGAGGATTCACGCCGCAACCACCGCAGGCGAAAACAGCCGCCATCGGCGTACACATGACACCAGCGTATTTTACATCATCCTCGCTCGCTTGAACCGACAGTGGCACCGTTTGGCGCACCAAAGAGGAAGTAGCTCAACCAGGGTGCAACTTCACGCAAAAACGAGAAATGCTCGTAAGTTTTCTAGCGAGAACCTTACGTCAGACGGCGCGCACATCCGCCACAGATTGGCGCAAAGCTGTGTGGTCCAGCGAGGAGCCGGCCCGTAGACTTAGACTATTCGAACAGGCCCAATTCCGAGAGGTGCTACCACGGCTATGACGAGCTTTAGTTTCCCCAAAGGATTCGTCTGGGGCGCTGCCACCGCAGCTTACCAAATCGAGGGCGCTGTTGCCGAAGGGGGCCGGGCTCCAAGTGTTTGGGACACATTCTGCGAGCTCCCTGGCCGCGTCTTTGAGGGTCAAAGCGGAAGAGTGGCGTGCGACCACTACCATCGGTTCGAAGAAGACGTGAAGCTGATGGCCGAGATGGGCCTCAAAGGCTATCGGTTCTCCATTGCGTGGCCGCGCATTATGCCAGAAGGCACCGGCCGTGTGAACGAAGCTGGACTGGATTTTTACAAACGGCTGCTCGACGCGCTTGAACGGCACGGCATCACACCCTACGCAACGTTGTTCCACTGGGACAGTCCGCAGGCACTCGAGGATCGATTCGGCTCCTGGCAAAGCCCCGAAATGGCGAATGCCTTTGCCGAGTACTGCCAGGTGGTCGTGCGTGCTTTGGGGGGCCGCATTCAGAACTGGATGACGGTCAACGAGATCGTTTGCTTCACTCGCTCAAGCTACGCCGTGGGCCGCGTTCCTTACAGCGCCCCCGGCACGATCCTGCCCAATCAACAGCTGGTTAACCAAACGGTGCATCATGCCCTCCTGGCCCATGGCAAGGGAGCGCAGGCAATCCGAGCCGCTAGCCCTGGACCGTGCAGGGTGGGCATCGCCGACAATCCGGCCACTTTTGTGCCCTTCGCCGAGACTCCGGAGCACACCGAGGCAACGCTCCGCGCCTTCCGACGTGGAAATGGTGGGGTTTTGGTTCCGATCCTGACCGGCGAGTACGACTCTGGGTTTCTTGAGGACTGCGGTGCGGAGGCTCCCGTTTTTTCGGTCGAAGATCTCAAGAACATCGCTCAGCCGCTCGATTTTTTGGGTATCAACCTTTACACGGCAAATTGCGTGCGGGCTTCCCGCCATCCCCGGGGCTTTGAAGAACTGCCCTTCCCGCGGATGTACCCAACCATGAATATGCCATGGCTGCGCTTCGTTCCCGACTCGATGCTCTGGGCCGCGCGCGGTGTGGCCTCGCTTCGCGGCAATCGAGACCTCGACCTCTTCATCACAGAAAACGGCGCCGCGTGCCAAGATCAGTTAACCGAGGACGGCGAAATCCTCGATACTGATCGCATTCTGTACCTCCGAGAATACCTACGTTCTCTGCAGCGGGCCGTCTTAAGCGGCGAGCCGTACAAAGGCTATTTTGCGTGGAGTTTGCTCGACAATTTTGAATGGTCGTCCGGCTACGATCGGCGTTTTGGACTCATCCACGTAAATTACGAAACGCAGAAGCGCACCCCCAAGGCCAGCGCCAAGTGGTTCGCTGAAGCGATTCGGCATAACGCAGTGGTTTGATCGCCAACCTGACGCTCTCGCCAAGAGCGAGGCGCAGCAATTACATCGTCTTCCAAAGCCATCAACTGTGACCTCACGCGCGTGATGGGGATTCAGTGGCTGTCATGGGGCGACCACCTGCCAGGTTTCGAGTGGATGGGGCGACGAGAAGTTCAAATACAAGCCCGCTTAGCTTGGCGTAGACGGAAGTGCGACCTTCCAGCCGCCCGCGGAGGTGATACCCTCACTCCATGCGCATCGGGCTGGTGATCGACTCAAGTATCGAGAACTTCCGAGGCGCACTGCGCGGCATCGCCGAATTTGCCAGAACGGACAAGAACTGGTGGCTTGACCGCTACGACGCCACTCACAACGGGCTGGCGCAGCTAACGGCATCCCAATGTAGCGGATTTTTGCTCGGCACAATTGACCGCGAGGTTCTCGGCGCGGCAACAGCTCTCACTTTGCCTGGCGTCAGCGTTGGCGCACCCTACCCAGCACCCTGCTTGTCCACGATTACACACGATGACATTGCCATCGGAGAACTTGGAGCGACGTACTTCTTAGCTCGCCAGTTTCAACATTTCGCCTACGCTGCACGCACTGGAAAACAGAATGATCAACGGCTAGTGGGCTTCGAGCGCGCGCTCACGGAAAGCCACCATACCTGCTCCATCTTCGATGAACCAGACGGGCAACAGAATCCGCAAAAACGCGATGACGCACTCGGAGCCTGGCTTTGGGATCTGCCGAAACCTGTGGCATTGTTCTGTGATTGCGATGAGCGGGGCTGGCTTGTGGCCGAGCATTGTCGCCGGCTCAATATCGCAATCCCCGGCCAGGTAGCGTTACTTGGCGTGGACAATGATGTGACCGTGTGCGCTTTGACGGAGCCGGCTTTGAGCAGCATTCAAACCTCTGCCGAGCAGATCGGTTATCTGGCTGCACAGCGTCTCGCCGAACTCTTAGCTGGACGCTCCCCTGTGCCGGCCCACGTGGAAGTACCTCCGCTTCGCGTGGTCGAGCGCCGCTCGACGGACACCTTGATCGCGACCGATAGCATCGTTGTCCAAGCTCAGCGCTACATGCGCGAAAAGCTGAGGGAGGAACACGGAGTGGATACCCTCTGTAAGGCGCTGGCCTGTTCGCGACGCAGTCTCGAACGGAGGTTTCAGCTGGCAACGGGCATGAGTCCGGCTTCAATGTGGACACATTTCCGCGTACAGGAGGCTCAACGGCTCCTGATGGAAACGGACCTCACGGTGGAGCTCATCGCTGATTTGTGCGGATTTCCTGACTCTCGGGGGCTTTCGAGTAACTTCAAGCGTGCGCTCGGAGTGACGCCCACTGAATACCGACGGCGGGCTCGGCCCTAACGCAAGGGTGCGGCGTTCACAGATCAACACCGCTTGCATCGATATCGTCAGACACTCCGGCGTTCGGCGGAGAGGACATCCGTTTCCTCCTCACCCAAGCTTCGCCTGGCGCATAGGCAGTTCGATTGTCTTATGCAGCGAAGCCCGAACAGCTTCTCAAACACACGTCGCTCAGCGCGCAGGAAATCGGCGAGCTGTTCGGGTAACCAAAACCCAACGGTTTTACGGGGTGGGGGCCTAGTGATGTGATGGTATTGGCGTGGGTTTCGAATGACGGGGATGCTGCCCCAGGCGGTCTCAAAGACTCGGCCTGACTGAGTGGCTTCTACAAATGACGTAAAGCGTGAGGGGCGCCCCATCATGTTGAGGAAAGTGCTGGGTTCCTTGTCAGAAAGTGAAAGGCATGACCGCGCTCAGCGTGCTTGTGCGTGACCGGTGGAGTTAGCTTGTAGTAAACAGCAGCGCACGCTCGCAGACTATCAAGAAGCCGTCGCAAGTTCTCATCGTTCGGCTCAACCCAGATGTCAATATCCTCTGAGAAGGTCGCGGCACCGTACAGAATTGTCGCTTGACCGCTGATCAGCAGGTATCGAACGCCACGCTGTTCAAGGTGACGGAAAAAGTTTGCGATCATGAACAGCCTGAGGGTCAACGAGTCGTTCTCGGAGGGCCCCAGCTTCTTTGAAGTCGTTCAGCAGGTGTCAGGCTGAGCCACTCCACCATCTCGTAGGGTGATAGCGCAACGGAAGGCTCGATGAACTGCGGAACCATTGAGCTGGATCATCACACTATTTCGCACACCGAGGACAGCATGTCGAACGCGCAGATGGCCGTGATGAACCGTTGGTATGCCGAACAGGTTGCCTATCTGGTTGGAAGGTTGGACGCAGTCAATGAGGGCAGCACCACGTTGCTTGATAATTCGCTGGCATTCTGGTGTTCGGAGGTCTCGTACGCTGCCACTCATACTTTCAAGAACATTCGGGCATTCTTGTTTGGCACGGCGGGCGGTAAGATCAAGACCGGGCAGCATCTCGATTTTGCGAGAGCAGCGCACAATAAGTTACACGTCACGTTCCTCAATGCCATGGGAGTTCCCGCTACCAGTTTCGGAGATTCTGGATTCGGCGACGGTCCTTTGCCGGGGATCCTTGTCTAAGCTGCAGGTATTTTGGCGTTATCATCCTAGGTTTACCTCAATCCCTCTCAGAATCTTCAATGGAGACCGTGGACACGAGCGATGCATGTTTCGGTCACTTTTACGCGAATCTGCTACGGATTGGCGCAAAACTGGTGGCCTGAAACAGTTCGTCCTCGTAGATTAAAACCCGACGTTGGAGCTGCCGCGCGCCGGTGACGGTAGCAGCCATCGCGCCCTGTGCGACTGCCGCACGGAAGGACGTTTCGCCATGCCTAAGTTCTGTAGTCAACTATCGACAGCCGTTCTTATTCTTGGAGGAACTTTTGGCTGCCAGAGTTCTCTTGGCGCCGGTCAGAGTGGACCGAAGGCGACAGGTTCGCCAACCGATGGAAGCTCTACCCCGTCGACAATGGCCCCCGGATCGACTGCGGCTCCAAGCACAACGCTGCCGGATGGCACGGTGATTCCGGGAGGCCCGACAACGGGTACTGGAGCGGCCTGCGTGATGGGCGCGCCCGTAGCTCCCGCTCGGATCTGGGTTCTTACCGATCAAGAGTACGTCAACGTCGTGCGTGACGCCTTCGGGGTGGCGCTCTCGGGGAAAGATGCGGAGATCACGACAACGACGTCGGGCTCTGGCGCGTACACCAACCTTTCAGAGGCTTTTTCGGTGAGTGGACCGGCAGTTCAAGGCTACCAGCGAGCGGCCGTCAAAGTTTCTGAGCTCGTCCATCCGTGTGGCATCGCGTCTGAAATAACGGACACGTGCGTTGAACAATTCGTTCGCAATGGGGTCGCCCGAGCTTGGCGACGACCGCTCAACGAGTCAGAGGTCACGAACCTCATGGCCGTGTTCCGAAATTTCTCTCCAGTTGAGGGGAAAGACGGCGCACTCGCGTTGGTGGTGCAGGCGGCGCTCCAAACCGGCTCCTTCCTGTATCGCAGTGAAATTGGAACTAATGCGGCTACCGCCACTCAACCGGTTTCGCTCACGCCCCATGAACTGGCGAGTGCACTTGGTTTCCTCTTCTTCGATTCAGTCCCCGATGCGGAGCTTTGGGCCAAAGCTAACGACGGCACACTCGCTCAGCCGAGCGTTCTCGCTGCAGAGGTCGATAGATTGCTCACACTCCCGGAGGTGCGTCGCACAGTGTCGAGCCTTATTGGATATTGGGCTGGGATTGAGCAAATACCGGTACGAACCAAAGACCGCTTAACCTTCCCCAATTATACAGACACCTTGAAATCGAGCCTCTATTCAAGCGCCAAGGCACTTGTTGAGGACGTGGCCTGGACCGGCAAGTTCGGCGATCTGTTCGCTCCGAAAAAGATTCTCGCCAACGCCGAAATGGCGTCGGTTTATGATTTCCCCGCGCTTTCAGCCGCCACCGGTTCCGCTCTCGTCCCCATCGACATTCCCGCGGGTCGACCGAATGTCGGCCTGCTCACCCATCCTGGGATCCTAGCGGCTACGAACAAACGACCGTCGCGGAGTGATCCCATTCATCGGGGTCTTTATCTTTACAAATCGTTTGTCTGCGGGGGCAAGATCCCAGATCCGCCCCCGGGCGCTCTTGCAGTGGCGGACACCATGACAGGAACCGAGCGTCAAATCGCAGTCGCACGGGGTGGGACCCCCGCTTGCGCTGGTTGCCACTCGCTGTTTGATCCATTGGGTCTCCCGTTGGAACAGTTCGATCCGCTTGGACGCTTTCGCAGCGTGGACGTAGATGGCTCGGCGATAGATAGCTCCTCTGTTCTCAAAGGGCTCGGTCCGATTCTCGATGGCCCGGTAAGCGGCATCGCGGAGATTGGGCAACGCCTTGCGTCGAGTCGCGGGACGCTGGACTGCGCAAGCGGGACCCTGGCTTCCTACGTTCTTGGCTACACGTCTGCCACACCATCCTGTGACGTCATGCAGGCGCGAGATACCTTTGCAATGTCCGGGAATTTTACGGATCTTTTCCGTGCTTTGGTGACGGCACCCGGGTTCCTCAATCGGGATATCGAACTCAAGTGAGAGGAGAGAATCTGTGAAGTACCTACTACCACGTCGACACGTTCTAAACGGTCTTGGCGTTCTCGGACTCGGCGTGTTGGCACGCCCGCTCTTGAGCGAAGCTCAAGGCGTCACCCCACAGCGATTGCTGATCATCCACCGTCCAGTGGGGACACGCCCAGAACACTGGTTTCCGACCGTCGGGGGATTGAAGGATTGGCAAACAACTCCGCTCCTCAGTCCCTTCGATGCCGTCAGACAGGACATGGTGGTGATGAAGGGGATTGACACCCCGCGCAGCGGCGATTGGCCCGGAGACGAACACGCCGCCGGGCTCCTGTCTATCGTGACACCGCCCCCATCGCTCGCGATTGGTTTTGACAATCAGGCTTTACCAGGCCAGTCGAAGCAAAGCGACGCCTGTTGGTTCACGTCAGGAGCTCGCTCCGTGGATCAGGAACTTCAAGCGAACGTAGCTGCATTCGGAGGTGCTCGCTTTCCGTCCGTCCAGTTGGGGTCATCTTTGGGTTCGATGCAGGGGAATTCCCCCGAGGCTCGCGCGTGTCTTTCATTTTCGGGCGCGCATCTGCCCCTTTGGCCGGAAAGTCGTCCCGACGTCGCCTTCACGAATCTCTTTGGCGGTGTCATGACCGGTGGCGTGGACGCCGCCCTGGCAGAGCGAATTCGACTTCGCAATAAGAGCGTGCTCGACTTCGCGATACAGGATCTGAGCGACCTCCGAACGCGCCTTCCCGCCTCACAGTTTGCCAAGCTGGATTCCCATCTAACGGCGATTCGCGCACTGGAGATCGGCATGGTGAGTACCACGGTGGGCTGCGAACAGCCCGGGTTAAGTGCTCTCCCCGATCAGGGAGATCGTCATGTGCTCGCCTCGCAACAACAGATGGCTCTCATCAAAGCAACGTTCGCCTGCGATCTCACTCGAGTGATCACGATGACCTTCGGGCAGGGGAATTCTGAAGAAGCAGTGAGTCAGTTTCCGAACGTTGGGGCAAATGCGGATGGCTTGCACAGCGTTTCGCATGGTGATGATCCTGAAGCGCACCGTATTCAGGAAGCGGCCGACAAGTTCTACTGTGACACCACCGCCAAGTTGCTCTTGGACCTGAAGAACACGCCCGAAGGCGGAGGCAACATGCTGGATAACACGCTGGTGGTGTACTTCAGTGATGTCATGATTGGGTCTGCCCACAGCATTGAAGATAATCCGGTATTGCTATTCGGTGGGAAATTCCTGGGTCTGCAGGGCGGGAGTTTCCTACAATTCACGGGGCGGACGTTTGCAGATGTCTGGGTGGAAACTTTCCGACGCCTTAACTTGAACACGACCCAATGGGGCGCCCCGGATTGGAATCGCGGAGCTCTGCCAGGGCTCTACGCCTAGGCCTCACAACTTCCTTCATCGGAGACAGACTATGAAAACTTCCGCCTTAACCTTGACCCTATTGTTCGCGCTCGCCTGCTCTTCAGAGCCTGCTACTGGCAGACTTTCTGAGCAAAATGTGAGTGGCTCAACCAGCATTAGCGGAGCGCCGGCGAACGGCAGCGGGGGTTCGAGCGCGGGTCCTAATAGCGGCGGCGGTGCCAGAACACTCAAAACAGGTGGTGCATCGAGCCTCCCGGGAAGTGGTGGCGCAGGGAACACGCTGGCCGGGGGCGGTCCAGCTAGTGGAGGCGCGACCTACCCAACCGGGGGAACGAGCACGAGCGGAGGAACCAACGCGACCGGGGGAATGAACGCTGGCGCGGGAACGAACACCGGCGGAGCCAATGGCCAATCTGTAAGCGGAGACCCTGGAGCGGTGTTGAACGGCCAACGTTGGGAAACCGCGGCCAACGCTCCACAAGACGCCCAGGGTTCGTGCATTCACACGGACAAGACCGTGCAATTTGGTGGCACGCCAGGAGCCATTTACAACGTTACGCTCCGCTTTCGTGGCGTGCTCGAGGCCAAGGAGTACGCAGGGGGATCAGTGCAAGGCGATCCCGTCGCCAATAGCCCTGGGTGTGATCTGCCCGCGCCTGGCCACGACAGCCTGCAATTCTACACGGGAGGAGTGGGTGCCCCGGATAGCCATTGGTCAGCCTACAACGTGGTGGGTTTCACGGTATCTGCACCGATGCAATCCTATTACCTAAACGGCGTGATGAGCTGTACGCCGGATGACACTGTATTCGCTATCGACTACACGGCCACGATCCAGATCGCCGGCGGCGCCACGGTGCACTTGACGCAAACTGATTCGAACTGCAGCATCATCCCCAACGCGACCGACTTTGTGTTGCCTGGCATGACGGCGCCCATCAGCGCGCCTGGCGTCGCTTCTAACTCCACTGGAGACGTGGGCCAGTTTGCTCAGATGGATGTGGTTTCGGTAACACAGTAGCCCGGCTGTCGGTCACGGCAAGATGATGAAGCAGGCGCCGAAGTAACTGTCGGAAGCGTTCGGTCAGAGCTGCGGCGCTAGCAGGCGGGCGGCCGAGGCCACCAGCCGTTGCAGGAAAGGCGATCTGGCCTCGCGGTGCTCTTCGCGGGTGGCGTGGGTCAGGTCCGTCTCGAAGGCGCGGGCCAGCTCGGCAACGCACGGCCCGCCGTAAAGCGCTGCAATCACCTCGAAGTTCAGGCGAAAGCTGCGGTTGTCCAGGTTGGCCGTCCCCACGATGGCCAGCTCGTCGTCGATGACGGCAGTCTTCGCGTGCAGCATCGCCGGTTCGTAGAGGAAGATCTTCGCGCCGGCCGCCAGCAGCTCGTCGTGGAAGGTGCGGCTGGCGGCGTCGACCCACCGAGAGTCGGTCTTGCGCGGAAACAGCAGCCGCACGTCGACGCCCCGGTGGGCGGCACCGGTGATCGCGGCTAGGATCCCCTCTCCGGGCACGAAGTAGGGCGTGGCGAGCCAGAGTCGCTCGTTGGCGCTGGTGATGGCCGCGAAGTAGAAGGCCTCTATCGCATACCCGTCGGCGTCTGGACCGGAGGCCAGGATCTGTGCGATCTGGTGCTGCTCGGCGCGGGCGGCGTCGGCCGCAGGCTCTTGCTCGTCGCCCCCGGCGCCGGCGCCGGCGAACGCTGAAAGCTCGGCTCCCGAGGGCGTTGGCGGAAACAACTGGATGAACCGCGGCTGCGCCTCGCAGCCCAGATCGTCGCCGGTGGTGAAGACCCAGTTCTCGAGGAAGGTGGCCTGCAGACCGTGGACGGCGGGCCCCACCAGGCAAACGTGTGTGTCGCGCCAGGCGGCCTTGCCGCGCGCTCGGGCGCTCTGATCGTCGGTGACGTTCATGCCGCCGGTGAAGCCCACCACGCCGTCGATGACGACGATCTTCCGATGCGTGCGAAAGTTCATCACGCGCCGCCAGAGGCGCAGCGGACGGACGCCGTTGAACAGCTGGACGTCGACACCGGCGCTGCGCAGGTCTCGCGTCACGTGGTGTCCCAGGCTGACCCCGACGGCGTCGACCAGCAACCGCACCTCGACGCCGGCCTTGGCGCGCTCGATCAGTGCGTTCACGATGCGCATACCCGCCTGATCGTCGCGGAAGATATAGTACTCGATGTGAACGTGCTGGCGCGCGCCGCCGATCGCGGTGACGATCGCGTCGTAGCAGGCGTCCCCGTCGAAGAACAGCTGGACGTCGCGAGCAGTCTCGGGAGGAAGGTGGCCCAGCAGCGCGCCGGCGCGCATCAACTGCCCCTGCGACGACAGCAGCTCTCCGCGCGCGGTCTTCCACGGACGCAGCAACCGGACGACACGGTCGCGGGCCAGGACGAGGCGCAGCTTCTGGCGCCGCAGCCGGCGTGGGCCGACGAGCAGGTAGATCGGCACACCCACCAGCGGCAACGCCGCCAGCATCATGATCCAGGCCAGGGTCGCCGTCGGGGACCGCCGCTCGAGCATGATGAAGCAGGCGGTGCCGACCACCCATGCGATCTGGGCGATACCCAGCGCTAGCCCCCAGGTAAGAGTGATCAACCTACCTGGGGAGCTGGTGGGATCTGGCTGTAGAACGCCGGGCCCTGCTTCTGTTGCTTGGCGACGTACATCGCGGCATCTGCGTTCTTGAGCAACTCCTGCGCTGAGCGACCGTCCTCGGGGTAGAGGGCAATGCCCAGGCTGGACCTCACCGTGAAGCTCACGCCGTCGATGTCGGCTGGGCCCGCGATCTTGTCGACGATCCGTGCGGCAAGCTCCCCCGCGTTCGATTCATCCTTGACTTCCAGCATCAGGAAGAGGAACTCGTCGCCGCTGCGTCGGCTGACCGTGTCGCCGGCGCGGATGCCCTCTTGCAGCCGCTCGGCAACCATCTGCAGCACCCGATCGCCCGTGTCGTGGCCGTGGGTATCGTTGATGTTCTTGAACCCGTTGAGATCGATGAACATCACGGCGAGTCGGCGCGTGTGGCGCTCCGCCTGGGCCAGCGCGTTGCCGAGCCGGTCGTTGAAGAGCTCCAGATTCGGCAGGCCGGTGATGCCGTCGTGGAGCGCGCTGTGACGCGATCTTCTCGCCTCCGCACGGCTCTCAGTCAGGGCGGCGTCACTCCTCGACAGCCGCCGTTCCAGATCGCGGCGCTCGTCGATCTCTTCCGCCAAAGCGTCGTTGATCGCCCCCATCTCCTCTGCTGCCTGCTGGATGTGCACCTCAATGGCCTCGCTCTGATTCAGGGCGAGTTCGACCTTCGCCAGCGGCACACCGTCGGCAATCTCGTCCTTCAGCACACCGTTGACAGAGGAAAGATCGGCCGCCGCCTGCTCCACCGTTTCCCGTACGCGCTCGCTCTGGTCGAGCGCCCGGGCAATCGCCGGCTCTTCTGCATCTAAGCGCGGCGAGATCATGTCGGGAGGATGCCACGGCAGACGACGATTAGCTAATCGGTATTTGCGCCGTTGCCGGTAGTAAAAGTCGAAGCGCGCGTGTGGGGTGCTATCGTACAAGATGGAGCAATTGGCTTGTGGGGTACGGAAAGTTGCCGGGAATTCCTGGAAAAGGGGCGTCAAGTAATATTACGTCATCTTTCATCTTGGCAGGCGACGGCCAGCCAGGTTCACGGCTCGCAGTGATCGGGCTTCTTGTCGGGCGCCGCGAATACTTCAATTCTGCAGAAAATCGATCCCAGGAACGAAACTTGGAAGTGCGTTGCGACGCGGCAGTCTTTCTGGTTTTCTGGATCGAACCACCAAGCTTTTTCGCACTCGCCACGGCCGGTTCCAAGCTTAGTCAGAGCAAATCGGCCGCGAGTCAAAAGAGGTCCGCAGCTCGAGCTGCCGAAGATGCGATCTTCGTTCGTCCCGAAGAGCCCACCGCCGATCGTGACTTCCTCGGAGGAAAGGCGGGGTTCGATTTCGTTCTTGGGATCAGGCGTGCAGCGCAGAGCGCCTGAGCACACCCGATCACGGCAGCAGGGCTGTCCGACCTGACCGCACGCGGTTCTGCAGCGGCCGCTCACGCACGAACCGGTGGAGCAGCGCTCGCCGTCGCAGGGCTGATCGGGCCCCCCCACATCAACGCAAGTGTTCTCGAAGCAGCCGAGTCCGCCGTTACAGCTCGGCCCTTCCGAACAACACTTTTGACCACCTCGCCCGCAAAACTGACAAAGCCGCTCGGTCTGCGGCGTGCGAAAAACGCTCCTCGCCATGGCGAGCGTGACGGGCGCTTTGGCGCTGATTTCTTGCATGCCGCCCGTCGCCTCTCGCGCCCTGAAGCCCGAAGAGAACAAGGGTGCCCCCACGCGCACTGTGCTGCCGAGATCGTCCTCTGCGCGCAGGGTTAGCGTGGGAATTCCGATCAGAACCTTGTGCACGTAGGAATAGCCCGGTCGACATAATGCTTCGAGACACTGCAGCTCACGCGGTTGACCTTGCAGCCTGCTGGCGACCCCCAAAAGGGTCACAAAGCGCGCATGTTTCAGCGAAACTCGTGCAGTGATGTGCCGGGCGCGTGATGCGTCGAGCTTGACGCTCGGGAGCCAAGGCAAGAGCTTGCTCAGACCCGCCTCACCCTCGACGCCCACCTCCGCCGAGAATTGTTGGTCGATATCCAGATTGAAATCGGATTCGGAGGTCTCGAGCAACTTCTGGTAATCGCCTTCGTTGTCGAAGCAGCCCGAAAGAGTGCCCTCTTCGCCGGCGTTGGCGGTCCCAAAGCGACCGAGCTCGGTGACCCCAGGAATATCCAGACACGACATCTCAGTGCCAATGTGGGCGGCGCGCACGGCCAGATTCAGTTGTGGCTGCAGCCTTTGACAGTAGCTCCTTTCGGGCACGTCGTGCTTTTTTGAGGCTGGGCTCGCCTCTGGTGCCCTCGGACTGCGCGTGTCGGGGTCGGCTCCGCAAGCGTGAACAAGGATTGAAATTCCAGTTAACGCCAAAAGTTGCCGCGCAGTGCAGGCGTGTGCCATCTTAAACGGGGCGAACCTAGCGGAGAACGGTGCTCCGCGCCATGCACCCGGCGGACCGTGCAGGGCGAGCGCATCTTATTTCGCTTGATTTGAGTTCAAACCTGCGAAGAGGAGCTTAAGCAGGTAGGGGTTGCTCCAGGAGGCCAGCTTACGCTTGG